>OLIX01000295.1_pt1 | contig 54145 bp, 48 predicted proteins | sample 1601331 | NCBI WGS metagenome assembly OLIX01 (sample SAMEA2452120, study PRJEB22498) | human gut metagenome | biome: human feces; feature: human gut; material: feces | place: Australia | collected 2012 | reverse complement strand
ATTTAAACAAATTATTAATCAGAATTCTGTTGCATTTGCAAGTTGAATTCAGCTAATATTTCACCTCTTATTCTTCCACTATCAGTTCCAGCAGCACCGGAAGATGATCGCTATATCCTCCGTGATACCGCATTCCTTTATAGGTGCGGAAAGGCGTATCCCCTCCATACACATTATCTTCTTCCAACAAAAAAGGGAAACGTAGAATAGAGACTTTTTCTTTTGAAGTCCTTGTACGGGCATCCGGCTGCAACAGACCACCGTTCACCACCATCTGATCCAGTACACCCCACTCTCCTTTATAACGATAGGTCCCTCCCTGCTGGTTATCCATCAGATTATACAAGGCACGTGATTCCGGCTGTTCTGCCAAGGCAGACACCCGAAGCCCTTCCTGCAACGACTTTCCATCCGGATAATCATTAAAGTCTCCCATGATAATAAGATGGGGGCTCTGCCGCTCAGCCATAACCGAATCAGCAGCCTGACGGATTCTGCTGGCTACCCACAAACGATAAGGGTCTGTTTTCTTTGCACCTCCCACACGCGAGGGAAGATGACAGACAAAGACATCCAGCGTATCTCCGCTTACCACACGTCCCGATACATACAGCACATCCCGCGTAGGACGCATACCCAATGAATCTGACGGGATACGAATTTTCTGTGAAGCGAGCAACCGGAACGAGACTGGCTGATACAACAGAGCCACATCGATGCCACGTTCATCGGGCGAGCTGGTCATGACATACTTATAACCTGCCTCACGAAGCGGAGAATAACGGGTCAAGCTTTTCAGGCAATAGTCATTTTCCACTTCACACAAGCCCACCAAATCGGGCACCTGCTCCTTTCCTGCTGCCAGTATGACTTTTCCAATCTTGTTCACCTTATCCTGAAAGCGACGGTATGTCCAGTTCCGTACACTCCCCGGCAAAAACTCCGTATCCTGCTTTAAGGAATCGTGACGGCAATCAAACAAGTTTTCCACGTTGTACTCCATCACCCGGAACGCATGCTGTGCCTGAGCCGGTGCGGCACTCATGCCGCACACAGCCCATAGCAAGCTATAAATTAGTTTTCTCATGAACGAGCCGGAATATTTACCAGCACATCCAGCAGATGACGCCAGAACTTGTCCACCGTAGGAATCAGCATGCGTTCATCCGGTGAGTGCACGCCACGCAGCGTCGGTCCGAAAGAAACCATATCCAATGACGGATATTTCTCCAGGAACAATCCACATTCCAGTCCGGCATGAATCGCTTTCACTTTCGGTTCCACTCCAAACAAACGTTTATAGCTTTCTACAGCCACCTTCAGAATAGCAGACGACGGATTCGGTTTCCATCCCGGATAACCGTCTCCGGTCACACAGGTAGCTCCACCCAGTTCAAATGCAGAACGTACCATCTGCGACATATCCTTGCGAGAAGAAAGGATAGAACTACGCTGACTGGTCACTACCACAATCTTGCCGTCACGCATCTTCACCGAAGCCAAGTTAGAAGAAGTCTCCACCAAGCCTTCCATATCCTGACTCATGGCATACACTCCGTGATGCACGGCATACAGTGAATGCAGGAAACGTGCCATGGCTTCTTTCTCCATCACCTCCGCACAAGGAGTTTCCGACTCCAGTTCCATGGTCAGATTCGGTTCTGTCACTGCAAATTCATTCTCTACCTCAGCCAGGAATATATTCAATGCCACCCGTACATTTTCTTTATCAGCCATCGGCACGGCACAAACGGCATGCGCTTCTCTCGGAATGGCATTGTGCAAGTTACCTCCGTCAATGTGGCTCAGACGCAAATCATACTGCTTCATCAAGATTACCAGGAAACGGTCGAGCAACTTGTTGGCATTGGCACGGTTCTTATTGATGTCGTCACCAGAATGTCCGCCGGTCAACCCTTTAACTGCCACACGGAAGAAGAAATAACCTTCAGGAGCTGCAGTCATCGGGCAAGGGAATTCAGCTGTGGTACCAGCACCTCCGGCACAGCCGATAAACAATTCACCTTCATCTTCCGAATCCAGGTTTATCAGAATATCGCCGCTCATGAAACCTTCTTTCAAGGCAAATGCTCCGGTCAGTCCCGTTTCCTCATCTACGGTGAACAAGCACTCCAGCGGTCCGTGCTGAATATCATCTGCAGCCAGCACAGCCAGTTCAGTCGCCATACCGATACCGTTGTCAGCACCCAGTGTGGTACCTTTCGCTTTCAGCCATTCCCCGTCAATGTAAGTTTCAATCGGATCTGTTTCAAAATTATGTACGGTCTGGTTATTTTTCTCGCATACCATGTCCATGTGCGACTGCAACACCACTTTTTTCAGATTTTCCATACCAGCGGTAGCCGGTTTGCTAATCAAGACATTTCCAGCCTCATCCACTTTATATTCCAGCGCATGGGCTTTTGCAAAGTCCACCAGATAATTCCTGATTTTTTCTTCCTTCTTGGAAGGACGCGGCACACGGCAGATTTCTTCAAAATAATGAAAAACCGATGCCGGCTTCAAATCTTTCTTTTCCATAAAAGTATTTCAATAAACGATTAAAAATTAGATGCAAACAAAAGTTAAATACAGCGTTTTTCCTCACATAAAAGGCTTTTTTAAAGACAAAACCCTGAGGAATCGTGACAAAAACTATATCTTTGCACCACAAAATTAATAGAAATGCTCAAGACTCTCCTGATAACTTTGTTAATAGTTGCTATCTGCATAGCGCTATTATCGGTGAAAATACTTTTCAAGAAGAATGGACGCTTCCCTAACACACACGTCAGCGGAAGCAAGGCCATGCGGAAAAGAGGCATCGGATGCGTGCAATCGCAAGACCGTGAAGCCCAACGCATCAATCCCCACGCCATTCCTGAAAGACAGTCGGCAGCAACAGAACAATGAAGCTAATAATTAACTAAAAAACGATATCAATATCATTATGAAAAAAATGAATGTTTTGAAAGGACTCCTGGCTCTTGCCGTAGTATTCCTGTTTGCACAATGCACAGACAACAAGGGAACTTCTACTGAAGCTTCTGCTCCGGCAGTAGCAGGTACAAATATGAAGATTGCCTACGTAGAAGTTGATTCGCTGCTCACTAAATATCGCTACTGGAATGACCTGAACGAACTGATGATTCAGAAGGAAGAAAACATCCGTACGACATTGAATGAAAAAGCAAAAGAACTGGACGGTGAAATGAGAGAGTTCCAGCGTAAACTGGAAAACAACGGTTTTGCCAGCCGCGAACGTGCAGAACAGGAAAACGCACGTCTGTTGCAGAAACAGCGTGACTTGCAGCAGTTGCAGGAAAAGCTTTATGCTGACCTCCAGGCTGAAAACCAGAAGAACAGCTTGCAGCTTCGCGATTCTATCAACTCATTCTTGAAAGTATACAACCAGAAAAAAGGCTACAGCCTGATTATCAGCAACACTCAGTTGGACAACCTGTTGTTTGCAGACAAGTCACTGGATATTACACAGGAAATCGTTGACGGCTTGAACGCACGTTACACTCCTAGCACAAAGAAATAAATACTCATTTGATTTTATCATACTAAAAAGTCCGGCCATTGCGACCGGACTTTTTTATTTCCTGCAGATGCATCTTTTACATCTCATTGAGCAAAGCATTCAGCTCACTCACCATCAGGGCAGGCGACTTCTTATTCGTCTTTATCCAACCTTCCGGAGTAAATTCCGACAGTTTGGCATTCAGCTTCTTCAATTTTCCGTTTGCTCCCTTGGCTGCCAGTTCTTCCCGAAGGATATGAATTTTCTCACAATCCTGCAAACCTTCTACCAAACGTTCGAAACGAATACTGCTACGCGGGCCAGGATAGATGCTGTACGTATCACCAGCTGCCCACGTACGGAAACGTGAATCACGCAGCGGGTCCATCGGCCAGCTGTTTACTGCCCAGCGAAGATAACCGTCATATCCTCCAGCCACCGCATGCAGCACCGTCCAGGCCGCTTCGGCAGGTTCAGAGAAAGTAAATGTATTTGGGAAAGCCTCCGTACAGCAAGTATACACCGTACTGATTTGTCCTTTCCGTTCACGTTCCGCCTTTACCTCTTCCGGGAACTGATTGCCATAAGGGATACTCAAATAATACAAATCTTCCTGAATCTCCTCATGATAATTGCCAGCCAGCGTAATCTTGAATTCCGGATCGGCCGCCTTAATCACCTTAATGGCTTCACGCATGGCCTCCATCGGGCGTTCATCCATAGAAATAGCCGTTTTTTCGAACCATCCCTTCTCACGCAAGTGACGGGAAAAATCTTTCAGGAACGTACCCCAGTATTCAGCGTAGGCCTCCTCGCCCGGAGCAGCCTTGATAAACTGCACGCGGTTGGTAGCCTGATCAAAATAATCAAAGCTCAACGCCCATGGAATCATCGTGTAGCAGCTAATCAAATCCTTGATACCCACTTCGTTCATCATGAATTCCACCCACTTGTCGAACACCGTATAATCGTACACCCACGTACCGTCCAGCTTCTTCATCCGGAAAATCATACTGTCGTAATGGTCCTCCGTCTGTCCAGCCCACGGCTTGTGCATGATGCTGGCAGTAATGGCCCGCTGTCCCACATTGGCCAGCATCTTCATGATAGGACGCATAGCGTCAAAATGCTCCTTGCTCCACAACGGCACCTGATAGTAACGCGCCACGGCATACGGATTCTGCCACAAGTCCAGGTGAAACGCCCATTTCTGCGGCTCCGGCAACGTGCGGTTCACCACCTCAATTTCAAACGGCAGTTTCATGGCTTCAAAATTCTTTCCAGATACCGTCAGCGTACCTTTATACTTCCCGGGGCGTGTATCAGCAGGCACCCATACATTCAGCCACACGGGCTGCGTACTGCGCGCCTGAACTTCGCGTACCCGCACAATATCGAGCACATCGGCCACCATGGAAGAATCCCACTCTGCCTTGTTCTCACGAGGGCCACAACCTCCACTTCCATCTTTATTCAATTCATCCGTCATTACATAACGTACGAAATACGTATTCACGGCCGAAGAAGGAATTACCGAAGACCCGTTCTTCAATTCACTGACAGCAATTTTCGCTCCTTCCAGTTCTTTCTGCGTCCAAAGCACAGCCTGTGCATTCACACGCTCTCCTTTCCAAGCCTTCAGCCGGAGCATACCAGTCATTTTCACGTCGGGCACATTCAGTTTCTTGTAGCGCACATCCGTCGTTCCCCAACAAAACCGAACCGGAGCAGTCATTTTGCTCCACACCTCTTCCCCGTCGTGCGGCTTCGTATCGGTCAGTTCTACATAATCTCCCAGTGGAAACTTTTCTGCCTGCTGAGAAAAACAGGCCGGCCCGCATGCAAGCAGCGCCGATAAAAACAACATTTTTTTCATTACTTATTATTTAGGTTTAGTGTTAACTTAAAAGTACAGAATAAAGCCAATGCTTATCTTTACAAATTTACAGAAAAATGCCAGAAACCTCTATGGCAAACAATGATTTTTTGCCAGGCTATTACTCTACAAAATACCCAACTCCTTCGCTACCCTACATGCTTCAATGGAGCTTTTCACCTGAAGCTTGCTCAAAATCTCCTGACGGTGCCGGCTGACCGTATGCACACTGATAGAAAGCTGACTGGCAATCTCCTTGCTCATCAATCCCTTATCTATCAACCGGAGAATTTGTTTCTCTCTGTCCGACAAGATTTGTGCATCCTCCTGACCGCCTAATTCCATCATTTCTCCGGTAACCGAATGAATCACCCTGCTCTTGCCGGAAAAACCGAATGCCCATGGAGTATACACGCATAATGCCAGCCACAAACTATTCCCTATAGGAGAAGGAACATAAAATAACCGGTGCAGCACAAACTGATAGTTCCCCTGCGCATCCTTTATACGCAACTTATTGGCCAGATAAAAATCAGTCCGCTTTGTCTTAGGCTGACGTCGCACAAAGTGAAAGAAACGAAGCTCCTGCAAATACTTGTCGTGCAAATCATCGGGATGAATCTGCTTCAAAATCTTTTCCTCCCAAATAGAATCTATTTTCTCTTCCGTGCCATTCTCACGATTCCAGCCAAACACCTGAGAAAAGCGCCCATAGTACACGTAACTCACATTCGTATGCATATCACTCAGCACAGATACCGCATTTTCCATTTCCGCATAGCCCATGGCAATTTGCTTGTATTTTTCCAGTTCTGCCACAGGCTGTTGCCCTACCTTGTAAAGCGATTTCTGTTTCGAAAACTCATTGTTCAGCTCATCGACTATATTCATACAAAAATGGTTATTAATAATCATTGCAGATTCTTTTCCGGCATCTTACATTTGCAAAGATAACTTCCCAACGGATTTTATCAGCAAATATATCAAAGGAATCGTAATTAAATTATCAGATATGAAAAAACGACTTATAACAGGTATGGCACTTTGGGCATCCCTGCAATGCGGAATGGCTCAGTCACTGGAAAAAATGCAATGGTTCAACGAACCCGAACAATGGAAAATAGAAAACCAAGCACTGACCATGTTTGTCACCCCGCAGAGTGACTACTGGCGTATTTCACACTATGGTTTTACCGTAGATGATGCTCCATTTTATTACGCAACCTACGGAGGCGAATTTGAGGTCAAAGTAAAAGTGACCGGAGACTATAAAACCCGTTTCGACCAGGCCGGACTGATGCTGCGCATTGACCATGAAAACTACATCAAGACAGGCATTGAGTTTGTAGACGGGAAATTCAACCTGAGCACTGTAGTCACCCACAAAACCTCCGACTGGAGCGTCATCGCACTGGACAAGCCGATTCCTTACGTATGGATTAAAGCGGTAAGACGACTGGATGCCGTGGAAATATTCTATTCGTTCGACGACAAGGAATACGTCATGATGCGAAATGCCTGGCTTCAGGACAACACTCCCGTACACGTGGGTCTCATGGCAGCCAGCCCCGACGGAAACGGCTTCAATGCCACCTTCGAGCATTTCAAAGTGAAACACCTTCCTGACCTTCGCCGACAGGAATGGCTGAAAAAGAATGCGGAATAAGAAACATATCCCACTTCATCAAAAAGGTTGTCTTCATTAATTTCAGCGAAGACAACCTTCTTTGTTTAAATCAAAACGAAACCGTCTGATTGCTTGGAAAAAACATACCCAATACATACCTTTACACAAAAATCACAATATGGATAAAACGGGAAGTTTGCAAATTGGACATTCTTTTATAAAAGAAAAAGACTTCAAAATCAAATGTAAAGTCACAAACGACCAGCATGTAGAAGTACCGTTTTCGCACCGCCACCTCTTTTATGCAGTTTACTGGATCCACGAAGGTAAAGGGACACATGTCATCGATTTTCAAGAATACGAGATTAAAACCGACAGAATCTTCTTTATTCGACCAGAACAGGTTCACTTTCTGCATCCAGAAGCAAATCTGAACTATTCAGCACTGCAATTTACGGAAGATTTTATAATGCCTTTTTTAGGAAACGCACAAAAAGAAATAGCAGTCTATAAGGATATGGATGATGCGGAAAAAGCACGAATAACAGTACTCTTCCAACAAATACAGTTAGAATCTACTGCTAAACTTCCCAATGCTACCCGCCTCATCCAGTCGGAAATCAACACCCTGTTACTGGAACTGGAACGAATGTGTGTCTCTCATAACTGCCATTCTACGCTTCCCGACTTGCTTCATAAATATAAAGAACTAATAGAACAGAATTTTATCACAGAACGTCAAGTCCAAAACTATGCCAGCCAATTAAGTATCACTCCCAATTATTTGAATGTGCTGACTAAGAAATATTTGGGTAAATCGGCACTGGATTTAATCAACGAACGTACCCTATTGGAAATCAAGCGAATGCTTTTACGTACGGAGTACGATATTTCCGAAATAGCCTATAAACTCGGATTTATCTGACGATTAAGTTCTATTTTGCGGTCAATTAGAGAAAGAATTGAAACTAAATTATCTTGTTCATTCTTAGTGACAGGCATTATTAGTTTCAATTTTTTTAATTCAGTCTGTGATAAGTTATCTCTTGCGGAACCACTACTGAGGCCTACGAGATGGTCATAAAGAGTATCAATGCTGTATTTAAGAAATATAGAAATATACTCTTTGTTTGGAAGCATGGCACAAACAGCTTGGTTTGTACATGCTTCCATTTTAAGTATCGAAGCTTTACCTGCAGTAGCACCATACATTGCAACAAGTACTGTATCAATAGGATAAATCTCCGTACTAGAATTTTCAAATCCTTTTTGCAATATGAAATTTGTTGTATTATAAATGTACGGATTATCCAATTCACCAGTATTAATCCAAGGGATAGAGCCATTTGCATAATAGCTTACTTCTGTAGATAATGGTGTAGCACCTGAAGATGTTCTGAAAACATCTTCTAGGGTTATCTCCTTCCAACCTTGCGGAATAATCCTTTTCTTTTTATATTTTTTCAATTCCATCTTCATTTTAAGCATTAAGTTTCTTCTCTATCTCTTCAATACTTGGAATGGTTCCCTCTAACTTCTCAGGATAGAACTTCTCTAGTTCATATTCCGAGATACTAATCGGTTGGCTACTGGACTCCAGCGCATACTGTGCCTCTATTCGGTCCTTTGATTTACAAATCAGCAAACCGATGGTTTTATTATCACCAGGGTTACGCAACAAATGATCGACTGCAACCATATACGAACCAAGCTGACCTATATGGGATGGCTCAAACTTTGTTGTTTTAACTTCAACAACCACATAGCAACGCAATCGGACATTGTAAAACAACATATCCATGAACTGCTCTGTCTGACCGACTTCGAGACGATACTCTCTTCCCATATAGGCGAAACCTGTACCAAGTTCAAGCAGAAATTTTTCAATGTTTGTGATAAGCGCATCTTTCAATACCCGCTCATTATAAGGTTCACACAGTTGAGTAAATCCAAAGCAATAAGGATCACGTGTTATTTCTTGTGCTAAATCACTTTCTTGTGATGGCAGTGTATTGATAAAATTCGTATCTCCTTTTCCCTGACGGTCAAACAAGTCTGTACCGTACATGTTCATCAATATAGATCGGCTCCATCCGTGTTTTACAGTTTCACGTGCATAGAACAAAGCCTCAGTCGGGTTGTCAGAACATTTATCTATCAAATACATGTGATGTCCCCATGGTACTGAGAATATCAGGTTTCGTATTTGTTCAGCAAGTTGCTGAGTAATTATTACCTCACCTTCTATTTGCTCAGCAGGTTGCTGAGTAATTTCGAGAAAATTGCTATATAAGCGGTAGAAATTCCTCATATACAGGAGATTCGTTGGCGAAAAGCATGTTGCCCCGGGATTCTGTGCTATCAAATCACGGCTCAAACTTGCGAAGAATTTCGATCCCCAACGTGACTCCGCTTTCTTTTCTGATATATCACGACCAAGCTCGTAATAGAAACGAATCATTTCTCTGTTGACTTTTACCGCAGCCTTAATTTGGCTTTGACGGTATCGATTGCATAGGTCTTGCACCCACTGCAGATAATCTTCGTCCAATATACTGATAGATTTACTCATTGCTTCCTACATTTACGTTGAACTGCAGAGCATCCAACTGCTTCATTATTTCTTCTTCCAAACGGCGACTTTCAGCAAACTGTTCAGTCAATGTCTGCTTATGCGCAGTCATTCTAGAGTTGAACTCTTCTTCTGTTATATCAACATAATCAATCTTTATATCAAAGTATTGATCGGCTGAAAGGCTGTATCCTTTTTCTTTAATCTCGTCATAAGATACAGCTACAGAGAGTTCTTTCCGTACACCTCACCCCCACTAATCATGTTCCCATATTTTCGCTTGGAGGCTTTTGTTGGCCCTACTCCTTCCTCTTCGCCTATCTCCACCCTGTACATGGACTGGAGCAGCCTTGCTTTCCTGGTGGAAGCATTGTCGCTTCCACACTGGTTTCCGTATATTTTGTCTTTATTTTCCATAAGTTTTTTAATACTTCATTCCATCGGTGTCCTACCCAATAGAGCACTAATATAAAATTTCTTGACCATATAAACGAACTGAGTATACCAATAACTTCAACCAAGCCGGCCTGATACTGCGTATCGACCACGAGAACTACATCAAGACAGGCATTGAGTTTGTAAAAACAAACCACTATGTTCGAAGACCAGATAAGAAAGTACCAATCATAACACAAGCACACAAAAAAGACATCATGAAATCCCAAAGAGCCAAAAACGCAGTCAGAAGACTCCTGATAAGTATCTTCTTTTTCAATCATCCAAGCATTTCATATAATATTCAGCAATACCAGGAAATTTGTCGGCAAACCTCCTTAGACTATGTTTACACATGAAGATAATTTCTTCATCTGTGAACATATTCTCTTGGGCCAATTCCTTTTCACTGCCAATACGGTTATACAATGTCAGAAATCTTCTTTCATCATCAGACACCAGACTACACCAACTTACGCAGTTAAGCCCTCCACCGTCTTTTACCAAGTCTGAGATATTGAGCTGTTCAACCAAACATTCAGAATAATATCTTTTTATCTGTGACAATGCCTGTTCATCCTCTTCCTTCCCTAAAGCTGGCAATACAATCAGTTTACCTACAGTCAGGAAGTTTATGTAAGCCCAACTTTCTGGAGCAGTTTTCCTGACTTTATAGGAAAGTGTCTCTATCTCAAATTTGCTGGAAAGCCTTTTGACAACTTCATTGGTGTATTCCCTATCAAAGTCATGATAGTTGGTCATCAGTATGGCATTGTCTGAGATAGGTTTGATAATTCCATCAGAATGGCCATACTTTTCATTCCTGTCCCAAGGGATGAAGACAACCTCACATTCCATCTGTTTCTCCAGTTGTTCCTTTAGCGTATCTTCATCCATGGATGGATTCTCCACAAAGACTTTTTCTGTCATTATTGCTTTATTACCAACCTTGACGACATTGCCACCATCTATAATAATGGGAGCCTCCTTTATGTTCAGTTGCATATCCCTACATACATTCAGTGAATCTGTAATGTATTTCCGGTTGTTTGCATTCTTCATCAGGTAGTCAGGCTTGTATTCATAACACAAGTATCTCTCTTTATCAAGCTGCAACGGCATGTAGTCTCTACACCATACATCCTTAGTGATGGGTATGATATCATAGGCTACATCATGCCTATTCAATATCACTGCCAGTCCTTTGAATATGTCTGGGTAGTCCTTTTTCAGCCATTCAGAGAAATAGACTGCGTTACATTGGTAATCGGGTATCATATCAATCTTCGTTTATTGAGTATCTCCACATTCTTTGGCATTGTTTGTATTTCTTGTTGAGTGTATTGAGTTTATCATCACCTACTATTGGTGCCTTTTCCCATTTATTATTTTCTAAAATATACTCAGAAACATTGATTCTTGTTCCTATACTTTTAATTTCTTTCTTTTCTTTACCGTCTTCCCATTTCACACTGAATCCGTCAAAAACCGAGAACTGAGAATACAAAGCATCGTATAAATGTGTAGGTTTATTATCTGGCTTGTTTTCACTACTACCATCTATACCCTTCATTTCATATATATCTTCCTTTTCTTTCTTGTTCTCCATATCAACCCAAAACTCTCTTATCAAAGCAGAAAAACGAATTGGTTCATGGTCATTCCCTTCTCTTTCAAATGTCAGGTCTATACCGGATACATGATTATGAAGAACTCCGAGCGGAAATATATCCTTCTTATTTTTACCATCATTACTATTTCTATGATAAACAATATAGTCCTTAATTTTATCATCTCCTTCCCCTTCTTCATGGTAGTACATTTCCACACAAGTCGGATGCACGGTCACATAGGAAGCACTATTGTTCTTGGAAACTTTAAAATATCCTGATAATATCATTTCAGCTATTGGTTTAAATGCTTCAGATATTTTGCCATTTTTATCATCCTTATCAACTTCACCATTTTCTCTAAGATTGAATTTCGTAATTTCGTTCTTTAATTCCATATTCATTTTTAATTTATTATTATATTTAATATATTAATTATCAACACCTTATGCATGCAAATGTATGATATTTTCCAAATCAAACAAACGGTTTTGTGAAATTTTTTCTTTTAAGATGAAGAATACTATTTTGAAGGGAGGGGAATAAACTACTAATCTTCTTCATTCGGTAAATGTAAAAAGTAAAAAAAATACGGAACTCACTTTGAATCCCGTATTTTCCATTTACACAAAATATTTCATAGCGCCTTTTTAAAGTTCCCATACATGAATGCCATAATTCTCCAGGTCTTTTTTTAATTCACCCATTTCTTTCTTTCCGACTAACAATAAAGTGTAGTCTTTCGTGATATACCCCCGTTTAATACCCAATTTGCATCCGTCAATAGAGGAATACTCTAAGTTTACAGAGTCTATTTCTGAAAAATAAACGACCGTTTCATATTTTGGATTCTTCTGATGCCGAATTATCAAAGATACGTCTGTAAGAATTACATACTGCAGAGAGCGCCGAAATAATAATGTAACATAAAGAACACTAACGAATCCAGGGATTGCAATAATAGGCAGTTTACCTGTGATAAAGGGAGTAATGACCATAGCGATTCCCAACAATATACTGCTTATTTTCATAAAATCGTAGAACAAGCATCTTTTTTTTCGATAATTCTTTATACTATTCATTCTACTTTAATTTACATCATTAAAAAAACGTGCCACTACACTCTCACTAACTTCTACATTTATCTCTTTCCGAAGTAGTTCTTCGGTTATTTGTTTTAAATCATGGCGATGATCAATACTTGACACAAGATACTTATGTGATTTCTTTCCGTTTGAAACAAATTGAAAATATACATAATTGTACTGACCTAAATCATCTTTTATCATAATTTTTTCTATGTCTTGGTACATAAATGTCCGACTCCAAAACCTATAAATTCTGTTTTTCAGTACGATGCGATTGTCGTATAAGATTAAATAATTGAAATAAATGGCCCAGACTAAAAAAGCTAACGCATAAACAATTATAAGATAGGTAATTGCTAGTTTGATAATTATTTGCTTGCTATAAATCTCAATAAACATATACATAACACTTGGAGAAACGAAGCCCCAAATCAAAATCTCTTTCCAAGGTTTTTTAATGTAAACTTTCATACATGAATTATTTTACTCCCAAATGATTGCCATATAGTATCATATTTTCCTCTGTGTTTTACCGTTTTTAATCTTTTAGACAATCAAAAAAACAATAGCACACAATAGAATTGCAACAATAGTCACAACGTAAAAGTAACATATATTTTTCATATTTTCTTATGACTGAAAGCTAATTTTTGATGCTGAAATACTTTTCATTAACAAAATGTCAATTACTTGAATCTTACATCCAGGCTTTCCAGTTTACCCCTCCAAGATTCTGTAATTCTCTTTTTGAGAAGGAAAAACCTATTCACAAATTCAAACAGAAATCAAATCAGAAAATATTTCACCATAATTACACCTGGAACTATAAACATACGTCCATAATCCACAAGTCTCATAAAAAAAAGCTACAAAAAGACACTTTCACTTCATTCATAATTTATCTCATTCCAGCAACGAAAGTCCTCAAAAGTCTTCACTTACTTTCCCCTCTCAGAACGCCCAAAAGCGCATTTCCAAAAACGCAAGTACATTTGAATTCAAACGCACTTGCGTTTTCCTCCAAACGTAAAAGAGTTTTCCAAAAAGCTCTTTGGAGTTTTCTTCCAAACGCTTCGGCATTTTCGCCCGAAATCTCGCTTTTCACACAGATTTTCTCGTGTTTGATTAGCTAATTCCGTCCAAACCTTCGTTTTTACACAAAAATCACCCCTTCCAGAAGGCTTCTGAAAGGGGTAGCAAAATCTACGGCAAGAAAAAATGCGAAATTCAGCTATTCAAAAAGAAAGCAGAATTCCGCATTTCAAATCTTTTACTCAATAATATTTGCAAAATAAAAGCAAGATGATTTTTCAAACTAATACATATCCCAGTACTTTTCGCACTCGTGAAGGTAGTCCGTTTCCGGATGAGAACCGAACACCAGCGCATAGAAGGAAGTACCCCGCAAACGGGCACGGTGAATGTCGGCCAGCAACGCGTCATCGGGAGGGGGCATCTCGAAATCGGAAATCATCACCACGTCGGCACGTTGCCAGCCATGGGTGCGCAGCATCATCAGGGCTTCGGCAAAGGCTGGACGCGCATCGGTTCCTCCATAGAAACGACGTTGCAGGAAATCCACCAGCATCGGGAAATCGTTTTTCAGGTCACGAATCAGCAAGGTTTGTATATCCTCCGAAAAATTGATGACATAACATTTCCGCGAAGTGGCCTCCGTCAGACGGGCAATGGCCAGCACGGCCGATTTGGCCAATCGTTCACGCTCTTCTCTCATGGAGCCGGAGGTATCTACACAAATGATATAAGGACCCTGTGAGCTGACTTTCTTTTTTTCCGGTGAGGGATTGGAAGTGTCTTCATGCGAAAAGGAATCAAACTGCTGCAGGCGTTTCTCTACATAACGCTGCATGAAGAAGGGATGTAGCACCTCATCCGTGAGGTAACAGTACTCCACAGGCAGCAGACTGTTGAGATCGTCACCCAAAGTCACGCCTTCTACATCACTCTGTGAGGCATGACGAATGAGGCTGTCGGCCCGCAAGCCCGACAGGGAGTCGAAGCTTTCTTTCCGTCCGCCCACGTTCTTTCCCAGGCAGCGCACCAGCTCGCGTATCTGGCGATTCTGCTCCATGGCTTTTTCGTAGGGGACTACTTTCTGATAGAGTTCCGGATGGTTCCGCAACAGCCATTTCACGCGTGAGCCCCGAAGATTGCCTTCCGTTTTCAGGCCGAACGATTTATCTAAAATCTGAAATCCTTCGCACAGACGGAAGAGGTGCTGGTACTGGTAATCGTATTCCTTGACCGTGAGCAGATGGTGCCACTTGTCGAGGAAGAGTTCCTGCAAGGCTACCCGTTCTTCACTCCGTTCGGGAAGACGGGACAGACGACCGATGTAATAAGATACATCGAGTTCGGCCAGGGTGTAGCGTTTGCGGAAGGCTGTTTCCATCCGTTGCAGAAATATCAGGAAATCGGTCGGCGGCAGGGTTTCGCGCTCATAGAAGACTTCCCATTCAGGGGTGTAGCGGGAATAGAATTCCTGCAAGGAAGGAGCCGTCTGGCGATAATATTCCCAGATGCATTCTTCCAGTTCACTTTCCAGCACAGTATGCTCCTGAATGTATTCTTCCATCCGCGCCCGGCTTCGCTCACGAAGTTGCTCCAAATAGGCTGTCTTCAGGTCTTTCAGACGGATATTCCTCGTTCTCTTTCCGGTATGCATGTTTCATTTCCTCCAACTCGTTCCGATAGCGGAACAGGGCTTTCGACGGTTCGCCCAGTATCCGGCTCATGGCTTCTTTCTCTCTTTTCCCGACAAACAGATGGTTCGCGCAATAGTCGGCTTCTTCTTTCACCCAGTCGCCGCAATGGGCTTCTGCATGGCTGAGCCGTTGTTCCAGCTGGCTGAAGCGTGCGGGGATGTCTTCCTGTGCCTGTATTTCCATGGCGGGCAGCGACGCACAGTCGGGAGTGCACAGCAAGGGGTATTCATAGTCGTTGATAAATACTGAACGACGGCCACGGCGCAGGGTATAGACTTTCGATGGGGATACCTTATTGCGCATGGAAGGGTCGTATTTCTTCAGTACATAGCAATCGGTCTTGTACTTGTCTTTATGCAGATAGAACTGTTTGCCAGTGTCGTCCAGCTGCTGGTAGTCGGACGCAAAGAGGAGCAGTCGTCCGGCCAGGCGTACGCGTTCCACCTGATAGTAGTATGTATCGACCAGCTGCAATCCGGCATCGGCCCGTTCGCGCAAGGCTCCTGCCGAGTCGAGTTCTTTCTTCAAAGCCTGCAAATCGGCTTCAATGCCCGACAGGTTCAGTACGTAGCCACGCACGCTCTCGCCTACTGCCGTCAACACGGTATCGCGTACCCAGTCTATCTGGCTGGTCTCGTTCCACAGGCAGTGTACCATCAGCAGGCAGTCGGACAGGCGTACCTCGGTGTTTCCTTGCAGAAAGGCAGAGGCCCGCAGCAGACGGACGATTTTCTTCCAGCGACGGTCGGACACGTAGAGTGCCACAGAGAAGGGTGAATCGGCATTCTCCAGCTGGCGGTTATAATCTTCCAATTTATCCTTGAGGGAATGGATGACTTCCAGCACGGAATAGTGCAGGCCGACGGATTTCATCTGTTCCTGCCACTGGCAGTATTCTTCGTCGCTCACAGCCAGGCTTTCGTCCATTTCCGGTTCGCTTTCGTCGGCAGTGGAAATCATCCGGTCGAAATCGGACAGGTCTTCAATACCGCCCACTAACTTACGTACCAGGAAGCGGTCGTACAGTGCTTCCAGTCCTTGTCCTGAAGCCGGAAGTTCGTTCGATGCGGCAATCAGTCCTTTCATGAGAACCCGTACCGAAAACTGTCCGTTGCGGAAGATTTTCTCATTGATGACGGTCAGAAGGGCATTCTGTATGGCAGGACCGGCTTTCCAGATTTCATCCAGGAAGACGACGGTAGCGGTAGGCAGATAGCCTTCTGTCATTCGTTCGTAGGTGTCTTCATTTTTCAACCGGGCGATGGATACAGGACCGAATATTTCGTCGGGGGTACTGAACCGCGACATGAGGTATTCGAAAGCTGTTCCTCCACGGAACATCAGTTTCAACCGACGGGCTACCATACTCTTGGCTACTCCCGGAGGGCCTAACAGGAAGATGCTCTCTCCTGCCACAGCCGAAAGCAGCGCCAGTGCCATGACTTCTTCTTTGCCGTACACCCGCTCGTTCAGGGTATCCAGCAGTTTCACGATACGGTTCTTCAACGTTTCCATTTTACATACAATGAAGGAATAAACTTATGATGCTGCGACAACACATTGAGGGTCTGGAGCACGACCGACAGGACAATCAGTCCCAATCCTAAGTAGAAGCTGAAGTTCAGGTCCTTGGCTTCCTGAAATATCAGCATGGCGCCGATGATGCTGTATATCGGCTCCAGGTTATAGCTCAAGTTGACCGTAAAGGCGGATATGACTTTCAGTACCTGAATCTGGAGGATATAAAGTCCCACGGTACACACTGAAGCCAGGCAAAGCAGGTAAATCAAATCCTGGGCGCCGGGCAGAATAGAGGGCACCGGGAAGTAATGCAAATAGGCCGGCAAGATGCAGGAGAGCCCTAAGAAACCGCCCAGCATCTCGTAAAGCAGCATGGTGCTGGAGGTGTAGTTCACGGCTACCCTCTTGTTGACAATGGTAAACAGAGAAGCTAAAGCCGACGAAATGACTCCCATACAGATACCCACCCGGTAGCGAGTGTCAAAATGGAATATCAGCACAATGCCCAGCACGGCTACCAGGCTGAACAGAATCTCCCGCAAGGAAATGCGGTGACGATTGATGAGGGGCTCAAAAATGGCGGTAAAGATGCTCATCAGCGAAAGACAAACCACGCCGATGGATACATTGGAGGCTTTGATACTTCCATAAAAAAATATCCAGTGCAAGGCCAACAGCAATCCCACAGAGCCAATCTTGGTTACATCGCCCAAGGTCACTTTCCGCAGCTTTTTCAGAAACGAAAGCAACAGAAAAAACATCACGGAGGCGAACATCATACGGTACCACACAAGCAGGCCTTCATTCAGGGAAATCAGTTTTCCGAAAATCCCCGTTCCTCCGGCGATGAGAATGGAAAGATGCAGTTTTATGAATGCTTCCTTCATATAAAAAGATTCTAATGTGAACACGATACAAGAAAGCGAAGAACTCCTCACGTATGACCGGCGGAATTCTTCGCTTCTTCTTATTTATTATCTATATAATTGCTACCTGATTACAGCGGCATGTTACCGTGTTTCTTCGGCGGATTGCTCTGGCTCTTGTTCTGAGTCATTTCCAATGCCTGAATCAGTTTATAGCGAGTATCCTTCGGAAGGATGATTTCATCGATGTAACCCTGTTCGGCTGCACGGTAAGGATTAGAGAATTTTTCCTTGTATTCTTCTACTGCCTTCGCTTTTTCTTCCGGAGTAGCCTTGCGGTACAGGATGTTTACGGCACCGTCGGCACCCATTACGGCAATTTCTGCAGTCGGGTAAGAGAAGTTTACATCGGCACCAATCGGCTTACTGTTCATTACGATGTAAGCACCACCGTAAGCCTTACGGGTAATTACGGTAATCTTAGGCACTGTAGCTTCTGCATACGCATACACAATCTTCGCTCCGTGACGGATGATACCGTTGTGTTCCTGTGTGCATCCCGGCAAGAAGCCTGGTACGTCTTCGAAAGTAACGATAGGAATATTGAAGCAGTCGCAGAAACGGATAAAGCGAGAAGCCTTGTCAGAAGCATCGATGTCGAGCACACCGGCCAGGTAAGCTGGCTGGTTGGCAACGATACCTACAGAACGTCCGCCCAGGCGAGCAAATCCTACCACGATGTTCTTGGCAAAGTGAGGCATCACTTCAAAGAAATAGTGATTGTCGACTACCGGTTCGATAATGTTCTTGATGTCGTACGGCATGTTCGGGTCATCCGGAATGACTGTCATCAGTGATTCTTCTGCACGGCGGATGTCGTCAGTGCAAGGAATCATCGGTGCATCTTCCATGTTGTTAGACGGAAGGAAGCTCAACAGTTCACGGATGCTCATCAAAGTTTCTTCTTCAGTATCGCAAAGGAAGTGAGTTACACCGCTCTTGCTGCTGTGGGTATAAGCACCACCCAGTTCTTCCTTATCCACTTCTTCGTGTGTCACGGCCTTCACTACATCCGGACCAGTGATGAACATGTGGCTCTTTTCTTTCACCATGAAGATGAAGTCGGTCAGTGCCGGAGAGTAGCAGGCACCACCTGCACAAGGACCTAAGATGGCCGAAATCTGCGGAATCACACCTGAAGCGATGGTATTCTGATAGAAGATAGAAGCGTAACCTGAGATACTGCCTACACCTTCCTGAATACGTGCACCACCTGAGTCGTTCAAGGCAATCACCGGAGCACCGTTTTTCAATGCCAGTTCCTGCACTTTCACAATCTTCTGTGCACCTGTTGCACTCAGTGTACCGCCGTATACGGTGAAGTCGTATGCATATACGTACACCAGACGTCCGTCAATCTTACCGTAACCACAAACGATACCGTCACCCGGAATGTGATTCTTATCCATTCCGAAGTCTGTACAGTGATGGATTACGAACTTGTCCATTTCATTGAACGTACCCTTATCGAGCAACATGTCGATACGTTCGCGGGCTGTCATGTGACCGTTGGCGTGCTGTCTTTCCACGCGTTCTACGCCACCACCCTGAGAAGCAAGCTTATCCAGCTCCTCAAATTTCTTATATTGTTCTGCTGTTGTCATTGTTCGTCTTCTTTAATTACATCCAAAGTCATTATCACCTGATTGCTGTTGACAGAATCTCCTTCGTTTACCAGGATTTCCTTCACTACGCATTCGCTGTTTACCTTGTAGTTGCTCTGCATCTTCATAGCTTCAATCACTACAACGATGTCGCCAGCCTGCAGACGGTCACCTGCTTTCACCGGAATCTTGACTACCTTACCCGGCATCGGAGAAACAATCTTATCCTGCTGTTTCTCGTCACCACCCTTACGCATACGCAGGTATTTAGCCTGTGAATCGATGATGGCAATGTTATATGACTGATAATGTGCATTTACAGTATAGCTTTTTCCACCTTCCTTACGAATCAGTTCGGCATTGTACGACTTTCCTTCGTGCAGAATAGAGCAGCTACCATTTTCGGCCATCACGATGTCTACATCGTATGGAACACCGTCAATGGTCAACTGTACCTTGTTACCTTCTTTGCTGACCAATGTCACATCCGCAACTCTGTCTCCTATATGTATTTCCATAATCTTCTACTTTAATTCAAAATACTTAGATTCTCAGCACACCTTTTTTCAGGCCAAACTCACGCCAGCGGCTGATAGGACGGTTGTCGCTTGATGCTGACTTGTTTTCTTCCAGGTTCATCAGGTAGTCAATGTAAGCCGCAATCATGGCGATGTTTTCAGTTTCCTCTTCTTTCTGTCCGGCCCACTCACGCAGCATGTCCTGATGTTTCGGGATGAACAATGTGTTGTAATGTCCTTCTACAAAATCGGGCACGTTCATGATGTGACGCAGGTAACCGATATTGGTCTTCAAACCGGTAATCTTGTATTCGTACAACACGCGACGCATACGTTCGATGGCGAATTCACGAGTAGTAGCCCATACAATCAGCTTACCAATCATCGGGTCATAATAGATAGGAATTTCGTAGCTTTCATACACATAGCTATCGATACGCACACCGATACCATTCGGCTCCATCAACTGACGGATAACACCCGGTGACGGCATGAAGTTGTTTTCAGAATCTTCTGCACAGATACGGCATTCGATGGCATGTCCGCGCTGTTTCAAATCTTCCTGTTTGAAGTGCAACGGCTCGTTATTGGCTACACGAAGCTGTTCTTTTACCAGGTCGACACCCACTACTTCTTCTGTAATAGGATGTTCTACCTGCAAACGGGTATTCATTTCCAGGAAGTAGAAATTGCGGTGCTTGTCGACCAGGAATTCAATCGTACCGGCTCCTTTATAGTGTACAGCCTTAGCCGCAGCCACAGCTGCCTCACCCATTTTCTGACGCAATTCAGGAGTTACGAAAGGAGAAGGAGTTTCTTCTACGATTTTCTGGTTACGACGCTGGATAGAACATTCGCGCTCAAACAAATGTACGGCATTTCCGAAATTATCTCCTAAAATCTGGAATTCGATATGATGTGGTTCTTCCACAAATTTCTCCAGATAAACGGTATCGTCACCAAAAGAAGACATAGATTCAGAACGGGCTGTATTGTATGCTTCTTCCACTTCATCTTCGCTGTGAATCAGACGCATACCTTTACCACCGCCTCCCATAGAAGCTTTCAGCATGACCGGATAACCGATTTTGTTACAGATTTCCTTAGCCTCTTCTACACTCTGCAACGGCTGTTCTGTACCCGGAACGACCGGCACTCCAGCTGCAATCATGTGTTTACGGGCAGAAATCTTGTCACCCATCGCATCCATCGTTTCAGGATCCGGACCAATAAAAATGATACCTTCCTGACGGCAACGGCGTGCAAATTCTGAATTTTCAGACAAGAAGCCATATCCCGGATGAATAGCATCTACTCCATGACGTTTTGCAGCCATGATAATTTTATCTATGTTCAGATAACTTTCGCGAGATGCTGCCGGACCTATCAGGCAAGCCTCATCTGCATAAAGTACGTGGCGAGCCGTTCTGTCGGCTTCGGAAAAAACTGCTACGGTACGGATACCCATTTCACGGCAAGAACGCATCACGCGCACAGCAATTTCACCACGGTTAGCGATTAATACTTTGTGTATCATGCTTTATGTTTTAATAATGATTTCTCTTGATGCCGGACTATTCTCATATAGTCCAATAAATAGAGCATCTGTATGCCCCTCATAGTCAGTTCGGCACAGATGCCCCAAAAACTGTGCAAAAATAGCAAAAAAAGAGACACCGTTCCAACGAATGTCTCTTTTTTTGCCAATTTGCTACTCTTTCCCTCAAAAATACCTAAAAATGAGGAGAGGATTATCTATTTAAAAACAATAACGCAAAGTCGAGTTTGCAAAATAATGGAAACAGGCAGAAAGCCGCATTAACGGGTCTGTCTTACTGTATGCAACACTTTGCCTTCCTTATTAATCATATACAGGCACAATTCTTTCTTATCGGCAGAAATCAAAGAGAAACCTGTCTCTCCGCTACAGAACACAGTACCTTCTACTGCTTTCACCTTGCGGCTCAAAGATGCGGAAGTATTCACTACATAATCGATCTTGCTTCCTGCTTTGCGAATATGCTGGAAGTTATGGATATGTCCGCACAAGTACATGTTTACATTGTTATGCTTGCGTAAAATACTGTCTACCCGTTTTTCCATATCCAGGCGTTCCGAATCATTCTTGTCCGTATCCGCATAAATAGGATGATGACCTACGACCAGCACCCAGTCTTCTTTGGCAGATGTCAGTACAGAATCCAGCCATGCCAACTGCTTGTCCATATCTTGCTTGCATGCATCCGGATACTTTTCCGTATCCTTACGGTATTTATCCAACAGAGGAGCTGTGTCAATCATTACCAGGCGCACCGTAATATCATCGTTCTCCAGCACCTTTGTGTAATAACGTGCCGGCATCTCCCAGCGTGCACTCACCTGACTATAGTCCAATACAGCCTGGGTGTTACCACGATATTCATGATTACCCAATATAGGATACCATGGAATCATCAGTTCCGGATGGCTGTACACCAATTCGTAGTTGGTCATCCACAAGGGGTCGTTTACACTGCGTACACCTTCAAAGTGATGCACATCGCCGGCAGCTACCACAACTTCAATATCTACATTCTCTGCCATCTGCCCCATCAATTCGGCGATAGGTTTCTGGTCGTAATATCCATTACGGCCCAAATCATTTGCCAGATAAAAATTCAAGGGTTTCTCCAATGCCTTCCATTCTGAAGGACCTTGTGCAAAAACTGCCCATGCCGATAAAAGCAGACAACATGTACAGAAAATTCTTTTTAATGAGATCATAATCATTTTTAGTTTTATCAATTATTTATTTGTTGTTGCAAAAGTAAATCCCAATTCTGAATAAAATCAGGAAAACTCCTTTTGCAGAAGATTTTCAAAAAATAAGTCCGAAACACAACGGTCCGGACTTATTCGTCTAAGGAAAAATGCAGTTTCACAACTGCCTTAACAAAACCTAGAAAAGGATTTTATTATTTTGTACCGTATGCTCCGAAGCGAGCTTCCACTTTCGGAGAGGTATAAGTTTTTCCGTTTACTGTCAAACCTGATGTACCGAAATAAGGTTGCATAGTAGCATCATTACCATTGTAAGCACCAGTCAGCACCGGTGAACCAGCCTGTACATGGAAGTCCCATGCATCCTGATATACATACTCGGTCAAACCAACTTCATTTATTGGATAGTTTACGAATTTCGGATCTTTAGTGGCACATTCTGCCTGTGTTTTAGTAATTATACTATTTGCATCTACCACTCCCTCATAATAATCTTCATGCGCATAAGCATATCCTTCCCAAGAATAAGCCACACCTGACGCATCGGTAAACACTACGTCACTTTTCTGTGTACCTGAAGCATAGTAGTTATAATCAATAACCGACTTATCATTGTATCCTTCTTCCGGATTATTCGGAAGGTCGAAGCTAGGAGTCATGGCTCTGAACTTACAGTTTACCATCAGATTATTGAACACATTGGCCAAGGCATTCTTTTCCACATAAACACATCCACCTTTTTCACCGTCACGACGCCATCCTGCATTAATGATGGTATTGTTGTATGCCTGGATTTTTGCCAAAGCACGTGTATCGCTCTGACCTGAGCTGGAGAGTTTCAAACCGTTGGTGTTCGGGCTGAACATGACGTTTCCAGCTACATCGACCACACATCCAGCTTTTACGTTTACAGCTTCTGCACCATCAAATCCGTTTGCAGCAAACACATTGTTAGCGATAATGGCATTTCCACCCATCAAGTAAATGCCATCTGACCAACCGTTACGCAATACAGAGTTGGTGATTACATAATGACCGTTCACATTATTGGTGGTAATCTGCGGATAGGCATCATCTCCAGCGGTATACACTTCAGTTGCAGCAGCAGGAGAACCTTCTACAACCTGACCTCCTGTGTACTCAATGATTGTATGGTCAATCAACATTTCCTCACAAGTGGATGAAGCCACAATACCTCCCCAAAGACCTGCAAAAATATTTTCTTCTGTACGATCATCTTCAGGAACAGAGAACAAGATAGGCTTTTCAGCAGTACCTTCACAATACAAGTTTCCGTTTACGGTGAACTCTACCGGAACATGATTGGCTCCTACTCCCTCTGTACTTACAATAATCTTCACGCCTTCTTTGATTACAAGGCTTTTACCTTCGGGTACCGTGTAATGGTTAGTCAAATTTACTATCGTATCGGCAGGCCAAACAATGATATCACCTGTGGTTTCTCCATTTCCACCATCAGTATTTTCATCGTTATTTCCATTGTCATTGTTTCCGGGAGTCTCAGTTCCATCCCCGTTTGCAATCGGGTCTTCTTCTGTACAAGCTGCCATAAAAGACAATGCTACCAGAGCCGTGCCGGCCAACAAATAATTTTTCAGTTTCATTTTGTAATAATTTAGAAATGTTAGTCAATATAGTTCTTTATCTCTTTGTTATAGTTTGTATCTGATTCCCAGCATAAATGACTGTCCGTGCCATTCCTTTCGCTCTATTACATTGCCATCGTTACGTTCAGAGTTGACATTTTCCGTACGAGGGCCACTCTGAATAAAGCGAAGCAAAGGAGTATCCAGCAAATTAGAAGCCTTGGCAAAAAGACTGATACCATTCTTAAAGCTTTTTTCTACAGAAGCGTCCAACTGCATATAGCCATCTTCCCATATATCGTCATCATACCAGTTAGAAATATCACTCAAACGCTTTCCGGTATAACTTCCAGCAACCTGTCCTTCCCAGCCATATTTCGTGCTTTTGAACAGCAGTGACAGATTTGCTACATGGGCAGCCTGACCAAACAACGGACGGGTCTGAGTGCAGGTCTTCACATCATTTCCATCCATGATTCGCTTTTCGGTCGTAATGGAAGAATGCGTGTAGGTATAATTGGCTTTTATTCCAAACCAATTAAAATATTTCATTACATCCACTTCTACTCCTAAGTTGGTAGCATTACCAAAATTCATCGGTTTATAATAGGTATCCTGTCCTTCGTTCAGCAATCCGTATTCAATCGGATTCTTCAGTCTCTTGTAGAACATACCTACCATGAACTGCTCAGATGATTTCGGGAAGAATTCATAACGCAAATCAAGGTTATCGGCCACCGTATGTTTCAAATCCGGATTTCCTTTTTCCTTATAATCTTCATTGATAATGCTGTAAGGAACAATTTCAAAGAAGCTGGGACGGTTGATGGAACGGGCATACGAGAAACGCAGGTTCGCGTTTTTATGTACTCCGTATTTTGCATGGAAACTCGGCAATACATCCGTATATTTCTGGTTTCCTTCAGGGTCTGTATTCTCTGTGGGGAATTTCAAAGTGTAACCTTGATTGGTATGTTCCACACGAACACCTGCAATAAATTCCCATTTCCGGTATGTGTATTTCACCATTCCATATCCCGCACCAATCTTTTCAGTGGCATCATAGTTTAACGGGTCACTAATGTTACCATACTTAAGCGGAGTAAACAAGATTTCATCGTAGTTATTCCAGTCTTCTCCCTGATACTGCGGATCTTTCACTCCCGTAGCAGAGTTAAAAGTATATTCATTGAAAAAACTGTCGCGTTTCTTATCGCGGTACATACCTCCTACCGAGAAGTCGAATACAGAACCTCCATCCAGTTTCAACTTATACATCAAATCAAGGTATCCCGCCTTGACTTTATCGGAGTTATGCTCCCAACGACGGATGGCTGCCCCAGAAGTCTGTACATGGCTACCCTGCAAGAAGATTTCTGCATTATCCGGTGTTTCACTGTATGCCTTTGAAAGTACAGCTGACCAATTCAAACGAAGTGCACCGCCTTCCAGGAAGGCATGCTCACCTTTCAGCGTGGAATTGATAATATACTGATGATTCCACTTCATACGTACGGCTCCTTCTTTGTCGTCATGTCCGTCACGTACTTCTGCTTCTCTCATATCCATATATCCATTATACCAGGTCAGTTTATGATTGGCATTGATATGATAATCCAGTTTGGCATGAGCTCCGATACGAGTCTGTTGAGAAGAATAATTTCGGTATTCGATACCATTGTGGGTTGTCCCCGGCTGATAATACAACTGACTTTCTTTTCCTCGATACGTATTCAGGTAACTACCTGCCAGCATCACACCCAATTTATTGTTAAAGAAGCGGTCACCGTAAGATAGTCCGACAGTCAAATCGGGCAATGGTTTGTTCCATTTCATCCGCAGATTATCTGTCGTAAAGTTATCCATTGTCACACGGCTGTCTTCCGGCATGCCCATCTGCTCGTAAGGAGACTTTTTCACAATCGCTCCACGATTGAACGACTGAAAATCGCGATCAAAATACATTGCATTGTAACCGGTTGACAGATTTGCCGTAAACTGACGTTCAGAAGGCGCATCCTTCATAATCAAATTGACCGCTCCTCCGATTCCGTCACCTTCCATATTGGCGGTCAAAGATTTGGTTACTTCCAAACGGTCCAACATTTCTGACGGGAAAATATCCAGCGGCACAAAACGATTTTTGTTATCCGGACTCGGAATTTTCACTCCATTTACTAATGTATAGTTGTAACGCTTATCCATACCGCGAAGAATGGCATACTGTCCTTCACCGCTACTGTTACGTTCAATTGTTACACCTGACATTCGCTGAATCACGTTGGCTACCGTAATATCCGGAGAAAGTTCTATCGCCTTCGCACTCATCACATTCACCACGTTCATTGCCTGACGTTCGATGCCTCTTGCACCTGCTTCAGTTCTTCCCGGATTAGAAGCTACCACCACCACTTCATCCAGAGCAACGTCGTCACTCTTCAAAGGAATTACAATTTCTTTCTTATCTGCTGCTACGCTAACTTCATATTTTTTATAGCCCACATAAGAACAGACCAGTGTATATTTGTCTCTGTTCACCGACAGATTAAAACTTCCGTCCAATCCGGTCACCGTTCCTTTTCCTGGGTCTTCCTTTACAATCACCGATGCACCTATAATCTCCTCTCCAGTTTGTGCATCCTTAATTTTACCTTTTATCACACCAGCTTGAACTCCAGCCGACATCAGTGATAACAATACCAATACAATCTTAGATTTCATTTGCTTTCCTTATTTGCCGCAAAAGTATCCCGTATGATTTTCATAGGTATTGCATAGAGATTTCTATTGTGTTACATTTACACCCAATATCCATTACAATAAAAAAGAGGTACTTTCAGGCCCAGCCCTCAAATACCTCTTTTTACAAACATATTACAGATACGATTATTTATCCTTACTTTCCGGAAGGGAAATTCCTTTTACAACCCGCTTCCAGTATTCCCTTACATCATTCCAATGATAATAAGGTGAGACATCCGTCCGCAAAGGAAGTGTGACTTCACGCTCATTCAGCAGTAATTTCACCAAAATATCCTGATTGCCTTGTTTTCGATAGAAAATAAGCTGGACATTGCCACACATCGGAATCAGGCGATAAGTGCGATATGTATCTGCTATCTTATTCCAAGCGGTAGTTTCCTTTTGCAGTGCGTTCATTCCCATCAGCGTGGCCAATGGAGCCAGGTTCGTGTCATGCCCGTAACGTAATGTCACTGCATTTTTCCGGGAAGCAATTACCGTATCAGCTGTTTCTATAAAATTATTCAGCAGATTTCGTTCCAGCTTATACATGCACGCATCGCTCAACGGAGAAGGACCTTTTTCGTAATACCATTCAAAATTATTCCGCTGCCACAAATCATACTGTTCTTCGGGAGTAAATAAAAAAGAAAGATCCGGTTGGTTGTAACTACTTTGACTGATACCATGAAGTTCGAACAAATCCATCATCAGTTTCACGGCATCCACATGCTTTTCCACGTAAACAGAATCACGGAACATCTGTTTCATCAATCGCTCCGGATGTACATACACACTGTCGGCAGCACGATACACGGAATCCACATTCTCCAAATGCTGTGCTTCATACAAAGGATTCTTATACTTTATATAATAAGCATCCGCTTCACTGGTCTGTGTCGTAACATTCAGTTTAGGATTCAAACCTTTCAATTCCACACATCCGGCAGCCATGGAAAGAAAAGCACGGGTCTTGTATGTGGAGCGTGCATCCACATGCGTACCGTCACTGAACACCTCAGGGTAACGGTGGAACATCCGGTCTATCAATTCCCGATGCTGCTGCGCTCCCTTCGGAGTCAATTCTCCATAACGCCCTTCTGCCTCCTGGGCCAGAGAAGCCACCACCTTCAGCACACGCTTTCCATCAGGAGTCAACACTCCCTCCTCGTCTGCTTCAAGAAGGAGTGACAACGGCGCTGCATATTTCTTCTCTTTTGTAAGATACCGGGAACCATGCCGGGCAAACATGGATATATAAAAAGGTTCATACCCTGCAGGAGCCGGAGTCAACTTCTCCTCCGGAGCCTGATAAGCATAATATTTTCCTGCAGCCAATGCCGGATTCTTTCCCATCTCCTCACGTGCACTTTGTCCCTGCATCCACAAAGGAAAAGCCAGAAACAGCACAATCCATCCTCTTTTCTTCATATATTTTCCAAATTTTAGGCGTGAAGTTACACCATTACTCCACTTAATCCCCTCTTATGTAGCTTGGAAAATCATGAAAACACTTCCCATGAAACAGAAATGAAATCCCCTTGTCACTGCTTTGAGAAACCGGCTACTTTGCTTCGATGCTGACAATTTCCTGCAAGATGCTTACCGCACTCTTCACATCTGTCACTTTCGATACCACCATGCTGCGCCGTCCGTTCTGCTCTCTCAGATTGCAATAACGAGGATTCTTGGCCATGTATTCAATAAACTTGCCAAAAGCCACACTCTGGTAATACGGACTATCCAGGTTGCTGACGAAGTAGAGCGTCATCCGTTCTGCCTTCAATACCACTTTTTCTACGCCCAAACGCTTGGCCAGACGTCTTAACGGAACAATACGCAGCAACTCTTCACCTTCTGGCGGTATTTTTCCGAAACGGTCAACCAGCTTGGCCTTAAAGGTTTCCACATCCTTATCCAGTTCAAGTTTGTCCAGTTCACGATACAGCAACATTCGCTCACTGCTGCTCGGAATGTACTCATTCGGGAAGAGTAACTCCAGGTCACTTTCCACCGTACATTCATCCACAAACTCCTCTCCGCTGATTTTTTCTTCACCCGCTTTGATTTCCTCAGCATACAAATCGGCAAATTCCTCATTCTTCAGTTCAGTAACCGCTTCATTCAGAATCTTCTGATAAGTTTCATATCCCAAGTCCGCAATAAAACCACTCTGTTCTGCCCCCAACATATTTCCAGCTCCACGGATGTCCAAATCCTGCATAGCAATGTGAATGCCACTGCCCAAATCGCTGAAATTCTCAATGGCCTGCAAACGGCGTCTGGCTTCCGGTGTAAGCGATGACAAAGGTGGTGCCAGCAAATAACAGAATGCTTTCTTGTTGCCTCGTCCCACTCGTCCGCGCATCTGGTGCAAGTCGCTCAATCCAAAATTCTGCGCCTGATTGATAATGATGGTGTTGGCATTAGGGATGTCAATTCCACTCTCAATAATCGTCGTGGCCAACAATACATCATAATCATAATTGACAAAATCGAAGATAATCTTTTCCAACTCTTCCGGTTGCATCTGTCCGTGCCCGATACATACCCGGCAATCAGGTATATTCCGCAGAATCATTGCCTTCAGTTCCACCAGATTCTGAATACGGTTGTTTACAAAGAAAACCTGCCCGTTGCGGCTCATTTCAAAATTGATGGCTTCGGATATAATTTCTTCATTGAATGTATGTACTTCCGTCTGAATAGGGTAACGATTTGGAGGAGGTGTCTGGATGACCGACAAATCTCTGGCCCCCATCAAAGAGAACTGAAGGGTACGCGGAATAGGAGTAGCCGTCAATGTCAGCGTATCTACATTGACCTTCAGCTGACGAAGCTTCTCCTTCACGCTTACACCGAACTTCTGCTCCTCGTCAATGATAAGCAGACCCAAATCCTTGAATTTGACACTTTTGCCAATAATCTTATGCGTACCGATAAGGATATTGATTTTTCCGTCAGCCAACTCTTTCAGAATACGGCTTGTATCCTTTGCCGTACGTGCCCGACTCAGGTATTCCACCTTACAAGGCATATCTTCCAGACGTTTCTTGAAAGTCTGGAAGTGCTGGTAAGCCAGTACCGTAGTCGGCACCAGCACCGCTACCTGCTTGTTGTCGGTCACTGCCTTAAATGCAGCACGGATAGCGACCTCCGTCTTACCAAAACCCACGTCACCACAGACGAGACGGTCCATCGGTTTATCACTTTCCATGTCCGCCTTAACTTCCTGAGTAGCCTTCAACTGATCCGGAGTATCTTCATACAAGAAACTGGCTTCCAGTTCATGTTGCAAAAAACTATCTGGGCTATATTTAAATCCTTTCTCCTGTTTACGCTGAGAATAAAGTTTAATCAAATCACGGGCAATATCCTTAATTTTCGTCTTCGTCCGTTCCTTGATTTTTTCCCATGCTCCTGTGCCCAGCTTACTGATACGGGGCTGTTCTCCTTCTTTTCCTTTGTACTTGGAAATTTTATGTAATGAATGAATGGATACAAACACCACATCCTCATTCTGATACACCAGTTTGATGACCTCCTGCGTAGTGTTTCCGTTCGGAATACGCACCAAGCCTGCAAAGCGCCCGATACCGTGGTCAATATGTACCACATAATCGCCCGGTTCAAACATATTCAGTTCCTTGAGCGACAATGCCACTTTTCCACTACGTGCCTTGTCACTGCGAAGGTTGTATTTATGGAATCGGTCAAAAATCTGATGGTCCGTAAACACACAAACCCGCAAGGCATGGTCCACAAACCCTTCATGCAACGTACGGTCTACCGGTTCAAAGGTAATGTCATCGCCTCTTTCCTTAAAAATATCTTTCAGACGTTCCGTCTGCTTCATGCTGTCCGAGCAGATATACAGACGATATTTCCGTTGCAGGAAATCGGTGAAAGAACTTGCAACCAAATCAAAATTCTTGTGGAAAATGGGTTGTACGGAGGTCTCGAACGACAAGCGTGCCTGCGGAGTCCCTAAGGCCTTATGTCCGAAATCTATCCGGAAGAATTCAAGGGCACGCACCGTGAATTCGGCTCCGTCAATCAGTTTCTTGGACAAATTCATCAGTTCCGTCTGCTCGCCTTCATACGCTTTCAGCGCCTGAGGAGAAACCGCCTCATCGTGTACGGCCTGAATACGTTCGCGCACCCAGAGCAAGTCTTTTACCCAAAGTGTAGCGTCTTTATCCAAGAAATCCAGAAAACAGATATCCGCTCCTTCCGTTCCTGAAAGTTCAGGTACAATACAGATAGAATCTTTCTTTTCTTTCGACAACTGAGTTTCTACTTCAAACGTACGCAAACTGTCAATTTCATCTCCGAAAAAGTCAATTCGGTAAGGATATTCCGATGCAAAAGAATACACGTCAAGAATACTGCCGCGCAAGGCAAACTGTCCCGGCTCATAAACATAGTCCACATGCTCAAACCCATACTTGGAAAGCGTCTCCATCAGTTTGACCGTATCTTCCTGCTGTCCCACTTTCAAGGTCAGCATCGCATCCGAAAGTCGTTTCCGTGAAACCACTTTCTCTGCCAAAGCTTCCGGATAGGTAACTACCGTGACCGGCTTCTTCTGCTCCAGTCTGCTCAGCACTTCCGTACGAAGAATTTCATTGGCTGCATCTTTCTGTCCGTATTTGATGGCACGACGGTAAGAAGACGGAAAAAACAGGACATCAGCCTCTCCGTCCACCTGCACCAGGTCATGGTAAAAATACCCGGCTTCCTCCAAATCGTTCAGTATAAACACATGAATCCCCGGTATCGTCTTGACCGATACCGAAGCAAACAAGGAAGCACACGAACCGTGCATACCTTCCAAATAAACAGTCTTTATATCCTTATTTTTACGTAAAGAAGCCAAGCCTGCCACATTAGGATGCTTGGCATATACCTCTTGAAGCTCTTTTATACTCATTGTCTCATCAATAGATGCTGCAAAAATAATCAATCTCGTTTGAATATGCGCACAAAAAACAAAGAATACAACGGCAACTCTTCCTTAAAATTTAAAGCTGAGACTTCCGTACGGCAAACAGTTGCCACTCCAGTGCACGGAATAAAAACTCAAAATATCTTCTTCGGAAGGGTTTCCCACGACATTATATACCCCCAAACGAAGCAAGAGCAATTTATCGCCGAATGATTTCCGGTAAGAATAACCTACATCCACCCGATAATTCAGCGGCTCACGCTTTTCACGAAATTCTTCTACCGACAAAGGCTCATAATCTTCATTCAAGAACCGGACTTTTCCGGAACGCAGCATACCTCCTACAGAGAAAGAAGAATGAGTCGTCAACTGATACGACAAGGCTCCCCCCAACTGATGAGGTACATCGTACAAAGAGGGCACCTTCCCTTTTTCCGGCAACTCACCAAACCACTCCCGGCTTCGGGAGTAAGCATACGACAGTTGCAGACTCCAATGCTTCCAGCGCTGATATAAATATCCTTTCACCCCATAACTGTCTCCATTACCTACCATCAAGTATTTCTGCCATCCCTCATCTTCAACCCATGTGTCCGGGCGCAAGGCCAGCACATTCCGCCTCGTTTTATAGTACACAGAGACTTCACACTGTCCTGAATTCATAAAATGCTTCCATCCCATTTCATAATGCTCGGAAGAGCGAGGCTTGAAACCGTCAATACTGGGCATTCTGAAGTCTGTAGGCAAAGAAAAGCTGTCGAAACGAAGGAAATGATAAAACTGCTCCATCTTCGAAAAGTTCAGATAAAGCAGATTTCTCTCCGACGGGAAATATTTCACCGACAGACGCGGCTGAATGCTATAATATGACCGGTGATGCTGTGGACAATAGGCCACCCCATGCACCCCCACCTGCACAGAGAATTCCGGAGAAATACGCAACAGGTTGTCATAATAAACCGATACCTGATTCACCGGCTCATGCCGTACCCGCATCTCCTCACCTTGCGAAACCAAATCGTAAACTTCATACGCATATTTCACTCCCCAACGTGCATGATAGAGGTTCTCCAGCGAATAGCTAAAATCCGTCGTCACGTTGAGCGACTTGATACCGCTATGTACATATCCGTCCGTATCCTCTTTTATCTCTCCCATATAAGCGCGATTGGTATGAGTAGAATAAAATACCGCTGTCGAATTTCCCAATCTACCCTTCTGTGTGGCAAACGAGAGCTGATAGGCCTGATTGTCCCAACGCAGTACTGACACATTTTCACCGTTTTCCTCGATGGGTAAATGATAATCATCACGGGCACCGTAGGCCAGAAAATTCATTGTGGTAACAGGAGACAAATTGTACGATAATTTAGCATTATAATCATAAGTAGAATGATTCAAACGATTTTCTTCCGACAAAAGACTGTCAAAGAAGTCCAGCCAGCTTCTGCGTGCCCCGACCATATACGACAGTTTATTCTTGATAATCGGTCCCTCAAGCATGACGGATGCAGCCGGCATGTCCAACGTCAAGGTACGCACATGCTCTTTCTTATTTCCCTCTTTCAGATTAACTTCCGTGACCGACGAAATACGCCCCTCCAAAGGAGTCGGAAAGAAACCTTTATGAAAGACCATATTCTTCACGGCATCCCCGTTGAACACGGGTAAAAGCGAACTGAAATGTCCGGGATGAAACACGGGTACGCCATCTAGCAACAGCAAGTTCTCATCGTATCCGCCCCCGTCGACCATAAAATTCTGTCCGGCCAAAGAAGAAGTCACCCCCGGCAGAATCCATATCTGCGAGAACAAGTCTCCCCCACTAAAAGCCAGCAAATTAGACGGAGTCAGTTCTCCCAGTTCATTTTCCCGTTTACCCGACTCCACGGTAATTTCTTCTATCTCAAACAACAATGGTTTCATACGAGTACGGATAAAACAGTCTCTCGTCACCCGGACCGACTGCACCTGCGGAGTGTAGCCCATGTAAGAAGTTTTCACTATGTATGTTCCTTCGGGTACATGCAGGCGGAAAATCCCTTTTCCATTCGAAATGGTATTCCATTGCTTTCCATCCTTATCCTCCAGTGTCACGACCGCACCATACAAACGTTCTTCGCTGTCCACTTCGGATACCGTACCGCTGACATCATAACTTTCAATCTTCCGTGCATGAACCACCAGTTTGCGGGGAGGTACGAAAGCAATTTTCACCTGATAACCGGAGAGGATGCGATGCAAAAGTTCTTCTACCGTCATTCTCCCTCCCGGCTCTATCCGACGCACCTCACCTAACTCCATCTGTGCAGGATTATATGAAAGCACGATTCCCGTACTTTTTTCAATCCATTCAAACCACTGCAATACGGTAGCGGAAGAGGAGTTCACTTGTATCCACTCTTCCGCTACCGTATTCGCTGATTTGACTTCCTGCCCCCATGCTTCCGGTCGTGCAACCATGCACATCCACAGCAAGAGAAGCAGCCATTTACTTTTCATATAACCTGTAATGTTTTCCTTTCACCAATGTCTCGCATTTACATCCACAAAGAAAAGCCAGTTCTCCGGCTATGTCTGGCTCATTGCTGTTTATCCGGGTCGTAATCAGATTTTTCTCCAACCCTTCGGCCAAATCAATCTGTATACCTGTCTTTTCCCGAATTACCTTCACCACTTCCGTAATGGGTGCCTGCTCAAAAATCAGTACCGAATCGTCCACACCGAATACATCCTGCGGACGAAGAATCGTATCTGCTTTCAAGACGTCCCCTTTCAGTTCCGCCTTTTCATTGGCTTGAATCACCACTTCATGTTCAGCAGATTCCACGCGCACCTTTCCGGTTTTAACAAACACTCCGGCTTTTTCTTTCTGTGCCACGTCTACCAAAAACGAAGTTCCAAGTACTTCTACATCCAGAAAGTTAGTTTTCACCCTAAAAGGAATTCCATGCATCTTTTTCACCTGAAAGAAAGCCTTTCCTTTCAATGTGGTCATTCTTCCTTTTTCTTTATCCGAAAAATAATAAGACAATGTAGCCTCTGGATATAAAATCACCTCTGAGCTGTCGGGCAAAACTATCTGCTTTACTGTTCTATCCGCATTGGCATAATACAAGCCCTCTTCTGCCGGTGCACGGAACAGATAAAAGGCACCGATACCCAGCAACACCAATAACGAAGCTGCCACGGAAAGGAAAAAGGTCATCTTCCGTTCGAATGTCATTGCCCGTGTCCGGTTTTCCAGACGCGGCTCAATTTTGGCCCAGGCTTTATCCGCATCAAAATGAATTTCTTTCGCAGTCCTTACCGGAGCCTGCATCAGCTTGTGCATCTGTTCAAACTCCTGTCGATGAGCCGCAATCCATGTGTCCAGTTCCTTTTGCTGAACAAGACTTAGCGGTTCACCCGCAAAATAACGGGCCAGCAGTTGGTCTATATCTTCCTTGTTATTCATGGTCTTATTCACAATTTATAATAATGGACAAAATAATGGCAGCCACCGTTACCAACAGCGCGCCATGCGCTGCCACATACGCACGAAGCAGCTTGATAGCCTTTGTCATCTGGTTTTCCACTGTTTTCTCTGACACCTCCAACTTCTCAGCTATTTCACGATATTTCAATCCCTGAAGCTTGGCCAGTAAAAAAACGTCCTTGCATCTGGGAGGAAGAGTCTCCAATGCCGAGTCCAATATATCTTGAAGCGTCTTACCTTCTTCAGGAGTTTCATCCGGCATACAACTTGCAGAAGCCGGATGATCATCTATCGACACCGTATCTTCCTTACGCTTCCGCAGAAAGGATACGCAACTGTTCCTCACGGAAGTAGTCATATAGGCAGCAAACTCCTTCTCAGGCATGTCATCCAGTCGTTTGTTCCATACGCTGATAAACAGTTCCTGCACAATATCTTCCGCGTCATCCTGGTCAGAAACATATCCATAGGCTATACGGCACAGTCTTGAATAATGTTCCTGAAACCGGGATTTGAATATGTCCTTTCTATCGGCTCTCATTATCATGATTCCGTCAATACGTATTATCAGAATTTCAAACTTACACCAGCTGTCAAAAAGCCTTTATTTCCTAATCCGGCTTCTACAAAACCGCCAATCCGGTCATTTCCTACCCTCAAGGCAATCGGATTTACCTGATAAGCGAACGAAGTGCTCAAATCTGCTTTCTTTGCAGCCTTCTTTCCGGCATCCGTCAAAGCTGTTTCTTTATGACGACTCAGGTTAACACCGGCAGCAGCCGTTCCATACAATTCAAACAAGCCTCTTTTATAATATACAAATTCTGCGGCCGGAAGAATCATGAAATTCACATTACTTTCTTTCAATGAAGGGGCCTGTTCACCAGCCAATGCCAGTTTACTGTTGGAAGTAGAAAAGCCCAAATCTGTTCCTACCTTGAAACGGCCTAACGAATAGCGGTAACCAAATCCATACACCAAACTGTAGTTTTCATCCGTACGTTTGCTTCCTGTCACGGCATCTGCCAATCCCATTCCCAATATATCTACCGATCCTTGTGTCAACCCGTCACTGACAGACAAACGTATTTCGTGTTTATTTTCAGAAGGAGTAAAACCTTTACTATGTTCCTGTCCTTTTACCAGATTTATACTTGCTAACACACACAAAGATAAAGCAATCAATTGAATTTTCATAATGTCTAGTTTTTTAGTTTTAAAAAAGTCTTACGTTTAATTTCTCTGTTGTTTCACCCGGCCGGGTGATTTTGTTTTCATAACGCACATCTTTGGTAAAACCCCTATTCGAAAAACCATTTTTTTTGAAAAAAAAATCTCCAACCAAAATTAAGACTCTAAAAATGAGAAAGAAACAGAAACATTTTTGGCTATATTTTTTTCATTTGCAGACATACGACGGATAAAAAGTAAGAAATAATTATTACTTTTGCTACAAGAAAAAGTTTTTTAATAAGGTATTTTTCTGATTGTATTTTTAAGACTTCTGAAACAACATCATGCATAAGGAAATCATTCAACTGTTAAACGAGAAAAGATTAAAAGAAGCATTCACCCAAATTAAGGAAGCTGCAGCCACACTTAACAACTGGGAATTAAAGTCGCAGATTGAAACCCAACAAACGACTTATGAGTACATGCTTCAATATATGGCAATGGGCACACAAGACCCGCAACGCGAAGCGATTTACAATCAGTTGCTTTGCAAGGGATATGAACTGGCAGACAAGACGTATTTCCTGAAAGAATGGGATAAGGCGTATGGCTATTTTGCCGACACATTCCGCAAATTCGCCCAAACCCCTCCACACTCATTCAAGGAACTCGATTTCATGCTGGAAGCAGCTAAACGCACATTCGACATGTCGCAAGTCAACAAAGAAGAAGCGCAGAGAATACACAGTTATACGTTGCATGAGCACACCATCGATGAGCTGTTCAACAAGATATGGGTCTCTACACAATGGAGTGAGGAAGACTACCAGGAAGCACGTGAACTTCTGTTCTCACCATCCATGGCTGCCAACGACAAAGCTGTAATGATAAGTGCCGTCACCCTCAACCTGCTCCAGCTTTTTGACAGCCGGAAATTCCTGCTGTTACTCATAGCTTATCAGCAAACCAAGGAACCGACCGTGACCCAACGGGCATTGACGGGGATTGCCCTTGCTGCTTACTTCCAGGCTGACCGGATAAATCTGTATCCGGAATTGGTCTCTGCATTGAAGCTGATGGAAGATGACCCTGCTGCCTTGAAACAACTGCACGACATACAAATCATCTTCCTCCTTTCACGCGAAACAGAGAAGATAGACAAGAAAATGAAGGAAGAAATTATTCCTCAAATGATGCGCAATCCCAATCTCAGAAATCCGGAATCAAAAGTCATCGAAATAGAAGATATAGAAGACCTCAATCCGGAATGGCAGAAAGACCTGGAACAGATAAACAGCCACATCCGTGAATTGGGAGAGTTGCAACTGGAAGGGGCCGACACCTACATGACTGCCTTTTCACAACTCAAGACCTTCCCGTTCTTTCAGGAAGCAGCCCACTGGTTTTACCTGTTCAGCATGAAAGTGCCCGACTTGTACCAGATTTATAAAGACAAAGCATTCGATGAGAAATCGTTGTTAGGTATGGTTGTCAACTCTCAAATGTTCTGCGACTCGGACAAATACTCTTTCTGCCTGGCCATGCAGTCACTTCCTGCCGACCAGCAGACCTTCATGCGCTCCAAATTAAATGGAGAAGACTCAATATTCAATGATCTTAAGATCAGCGAAAATCCGACTGAACAGAAAATCAACTACATACAACGGCAATACATCCACAATTTATACCGCTTCTATAAACTGTGGAAATTCAAACAGGAAATGCAAGACATTTTCCGTGAGAAACTGGATTTCTGGAACAATCCTCTGCTCCGTCCTTTGATACTGAAAGGAACGTATCACGGTCAGATTACAGACTACCTCTTCTCAAAGGGATACATGCAAGAAGCCGCCGAACTTTATGAAAGTCTGGCCCAACAGAATCCGGCCAACGCAGAAACCTGGCAGAAATTAGGATTTGCCTACCAGAAAAGCAGACTTTATGACAAGGCGGTTAAAGCTTACCTGCAGGCAGATACGATAAAACCCAACCATTTATGGACGCTCAAGCATCTGGCTCAATGCCACAAGCTGTCGGGTGATTATTCTCAGGCAGCCTTCTGCTTCCAGAAAGTGCTTGAGTTTGACCCTGACAACCTGCACATCCTGATGCAAACCGGTCAATGCCTTGCGGCACTGAAGAACTATCCGGAGGCCATTAAGGTATTCTATAAGGTAGAATTCCTGGAAACACATCCGGAAAAGGCACGACGCGCCATCGGCTGGTGCTATTTTATGTCTGGTAAATACGAAGAAGCCGTCCGAATGTATGAAAAGTTGCTCGCTTTGGAAACCCCACAAGCCAACGACTGGCTGAACTCAGGTCACGTGTATCTGGCTATGGGGAACATACCTCAGGCGTTAACTCACTACCGGAAAGCGGAAACGGCCTGCAAATCAGATGAGGAGTTCATCTCACAATTCTTGGCAGACAAGGATGCACTGACGGCACAGGGGCTGTCGGAAAGCCAGGTTTACCTGATGGCTGACATCCTGCGGCAGAAATAACGGAAACAAAAGATTCACCAATAGAAACAAGTCCGATAAGACCTATTACCTTACCGGACTTGTTTCTATTTTCTTAATATAAGCCAATGCGGCTCCTATGGCCGTCTGATATTCCGCATTTGCCGGAATGATAAAACGTACATCGTACATCTGTGCAATGGTATCGAAAACCGGACGGCACTGGGGCAACTGGGTCAGATTTCCAATCAACACAAAATCACGGATTCCCATTTCCAGCGCTGAAAGTACGGCTGCCTGTCCGATGGACTGCAGTACCATGTGCATCAAGCCCAACGCCAAATCTTCGGGAGACACATTGTTATCCAACTTACCCAATAAGGAAGCCGTGGCATCAAGTGGCAATCCAGGCAAGGAAGTCTGGCAAATATCTTGAATCTGCAAGTCCACATTCTGCAAATTACCCTTTCCAGCCAGTTCTGACACCCACAGAATGTCCTGCGTATGCAATAACAGACGCGACAATCCCATCAGTGTGCCTCCCCCGATACCGATTCCGCCCACATGGCGAATCTTTTCATGTTCCACCTTCACAAAGGAAGTGCCCGTCCCCATACTCACCACCATGAGCCGGTCCAGCCCCGTGGCATACTGGGCACTCAGACCGTTGGCAATAAACTCATCCGTACGAGCCGTAGGCAGACCGTACAAGGGCTGCTGAATGTATGAACTTCCTACTCCGGTCAGCATTACCTGCTCCACCTCCGAAAGCTGGATAGAATGGTCGTATATATATTTTCCGAATGCACCAAACAGTGAAGTGACAGGGTCCTTGGCAGTGACAAACATCGGATTTCTGATTTCACCGTCTTTCACCCCGACAATCTTGGTGGTGCTTCCTCCTACATCAATTCCTATAATCATAATTCTTAAATCAGGTTGTTTTTTACAATAACAGGCACAAGTCTACAAACTTTTTTCGGGATAACAGGCACTTCAACTGCTTTTTTTATAAAAATTAGAAGGTTCACAATATATTCTTCCCAAACACAAAAAACAACACTTTTTAATTTTATACAAGGCTTACAACCACTGTAAAAGTATGCTGAAAAAACGCAAGTGCGTTTGATGCAAAACGTACTTGCGTTTTATCTTAAATGCACTTGTGTTTCAAGTTAAACGCACTTGCGTTTTAGTTCAAACGCAAAGGCGTTTTCTCGGGGTAAAAATCCGGCTCTTAAAAAAGGATGAAATTCCCTAAATACCAGATAAATACTCTTTCAACACTTCCACATATTCAGCCATAGCCTCCCGCCCTGTTGAGGTCATCCGGCAAACGGTACGAGGCTTCTTGCCCACAAAACTTTTTTCCACCTCGATATAACCGGCTTCGCTCAATTTGTCAAGCTGCACACTGAGATTGCCTGCCGTGGCATTGGTCTGCTCTTTCAGGTACACAAAATCAGCCTCGTCCACAGACAAGAGTATCGACATCACAGCCAAACGGAGCTGGGAATGAAGCAACGGATTCAGTTCTTTCAACATACGTTACGGGCCTTTCGGTTTAAATAATGGCCGGGCAACACCATCATGACCACAAACGACAATCCAAAATACAAATACCAGTCAATGGTAACAGCCTGATGAAGGGTATAGGCCATCAGCATGTAAATGGCAAAACAAAAGCCTACCAGCGGTGACCACATCACGACTCGACTACGGATAATGATTCCCGTAATGGAAACTCCGATGCCGCTATAAAGCAGAGAAAGGGGCAGCATCAAGGAAAAATTGACTCCTCCGTAATGGAATGCCAGCAAAGACATGATGACTACGGTCAGCACAAACAGGCTGCCTATCACTTTCCAGACCTGCAGAATGGCACGGTCGGTATACGTAATTACCGAAGGAGTTTCCTTGCGCTGCATACGAAGCATAAAGCCCCAGAACAGAAACATGCTGAACCAGCCGATACTCCAGCGGGCCTCACCGGTATAGTACACCAACAAAAACAGCAATACTGAAAGTGCCGCAGTAAAATATCCCCAATAAAGAAACTGGTTTCCACTGCCCACTTCCATATTCTTCCGGGTAGAACGAATCATTTGTGAAATCAGTTCCAGACTTTCTTGTTCTGATAATTTCTTTTCTTCCATAAGGCAATCAGTTTATTTTAGTTTTTCAAAAATAATGTAGTTTATCAAATAAACCAAATTTTCACTTAAATTCGCGAGTCAGACGGTTACGTTCTCCACCAATTGTCTTTTCAACAGACTTTTGGCGAAACTTCTTACCTTGCTGAAAACGATAACTAACGCCAACCTGAAACCTTCTTCCTGAAGAAGGGATTGAAATACGGGTATATTGTGAATAATTTCCCAAATGCCCGGAATATGAAGCCATTCGGTTAAACAGATTATTCATTCCCAAAGTTATTACCATACGGTCATCCAGCAACCGTTTACGAAATTGAAAATGTGCCTGATGCATCGGAGCAACTTCACTATTTCCCGAATAAAGTCTGGAATTGCCTTCATACCGAAATTCCATCGTTATATCAAAAGGCAGAGAGAAACTGGAAAGTGCATTTCCAAAAAATAAGTAATGTGATTGCATTTTCGAATCCCGGTAAGTGCGTATATCTTGACGTACTCCTATAAGATTAAGTAAAAGTCTCCACCAATAAAAAGGCTGAAAAAGAGTACTAAGCGCAACGAACCAATGATTTTCACGATAATGATTCTCATAAGTAATGTAAGATATTTCCGGATTGGCAGCATCTTGTTTTGAAAATTCCCGTATCAAGTCAGTATGCAAGTTTCCACCCATAGTGAGAGTATAACGATAATCATATATTAACGTCATATTAAACCTATGAATATAAGTAGGCCTTAATTGAGGATTTCCTACCTGATAAGCATATTCTGAAAGTTGAATCGGATTCGGACTTAGTGCTGCAAAGTGTGGGCGTTCGATATAACGAGCGTATTCTCCTGCCAGCATCCAAGTTTGCAAACGGTTCAATGAATAGGTCACTTGAACGGATGGAAACCAGTCAAGTTTTTTAGTGACTACATGACTCGTAAGATTATCAGTCCGCACATGCTCTGCACGTAAACCAGCCTTTATAGACAAACGTTTCCATTGATGAGAATAAGTAAAATAGCCTGCATAAATTTGCTCCTTATATTTTAATCCATGCTGGTATCCGTCTACCAAAGTCCAGTGTTCATATTTATTTGCCCCTTCATAAGTCGAATAGTCGTCAATAGAAGAATGCGTATATTTTACACCAGCCAGAAAACGGCTCTGCGAATCTATGTTCTGGGTCCATACCAAATTAGCCGTTCCAATACTATACCATTTATCTGTCAGCTGACGATACAAGGTATCAGTAGAAAAAACCTCGCCTATTTGTTGAAGATGCGTGTATTGCCTGTCATCCGTGTTTCGTCGGGTGTAGTCAGACAAAAACTTTATTTCAGAACCTGCGTCATCTATCCGACGAAGATAGCTCAGGCTTCCAGTAGCAATCTGTCCTTGCTTCTTTTGCTTATATTGTTCTATACTATGAGACTGGATACCGGACGAAGCCATATCGGTTTCACCAAATGTCCGGTCGAATACAGATTGTACCAATGCTTCGCCTTCAATTCCAAACGTATTAAGCGAATCAGGCGACCATATGATACCTGTGCGAAGAATATGATTGGAATTTCTCTGATGAAAATCGGACACCGACTGAAAAGCGCTCGTTGTTGAAGAATATTCTCGGCTAACTTTAGTCACCCCCTCTAACTGGGGTTGATAATCGGCCGAAAGAGAGCCATACCAGTCTAAATGACTGCAATGATACTTCCATCCTATATGGGGTTGATATTGCTGATAATTCTTACCGACCTGGGTCGTGACAGCAGCAGAAAATTCGGTTCCTTTATTTCGGTTCCGCTTCATCCAAATCTGTATGATACCTCCCTTCATGTTGGCATCATGCTCTGCTCCAGCCACCGGATAAACCTCAATACGTGCTATATCTTCAGATTTAAGAGATTGCAGGTAGTTTGTAAATAATTCTCCTTCCAGTCTAATTTCACGTCCGTCAATAAAGACGCGAGTACCTGAACTTCCATTGATAGATATTTTTCCCTGCGAAAGCCATATCCCTGGAGCTTGTCGTAACAAATCTTCCCCATTTTTACCTTTTTCAGCCGGGGAAACCTGTATCGTATAATGGTTATTCTGATGGCGGATGTATTGTGGACGCACAGTAATTTCATCCAATGTCTGCATCGGTATCATCTCTGGGAGCGTATCGTGAATGCTTTGTTGTGCTCTCAATACAGATACGATAAAGAATAAAACAACTGCTAAATACAAGGTTTTCATAATTCTTCATCTTTAGGATAATATAGTTTTAAACGACATGGTTCATGACTGTCTGTCTGATAATTCTTTCGGGCAAATCCCTCAATAGGAATGCCACGTTCATCCGTATCCAATTTCCAGTTACCATTTTCGTCATGAAAAACAGAGATAACATATTCCTGCGCTCCAGTGCCTTTCAATGTAACTTCTACGGTATGCCCCGTTATCTTTGCGAAACCATAAATTGGTTCTGAATTCTCATTTATTTGCGCCATAACCAAAATATGACCTTTTTTATTTCGGATCTTTTTCACTTCAACGGTTATATTTCCGTCAACTTCCAATGCTGATACGCAAGTGACAAAACTTGCCAATAAACAAAAACCTAACAAACGTCTCATCTTTTTTCCTCCTTATCAGTGTAATACCATGAAATAATTTCTATTGAAAGACTAAGCCCCCATCCAAAGACAACCCAACCTACCCACCAGCAATTTGGAGAGGTTACATAATTCAATAATACTAGAAAAAGATTCATTACCACATATTGTTTTATCCTAAACTTTAAATATGAGGGAAGCCGACGAGCTATTCGTTCCAATTTTCTTACAGTTTCCATGATTCCTGTTTTTAATTAGACAAAGTAGTTTATAAAATAAACTATAAAGCGAAAAATAAAGGCAAGGAGGCGCGCTTCTCTCTTGCTTTAATGCAAATATAAATAAGTTTATTTTATAAACCAAATAAAACGGTAGGAAAATAACAGAAAAAAGCCGTTCCAATCTTTACGACTGAAACGGCTTATATAGAATAAAAAGATGTACTTACTTATTTCTGCAAGTCATTCTCGTTCACCAGTAACTTACCCTGATATTCTCCGGTCAATGTGCGCAAGAAGGATACCATCTGTGCGACTTCCTGTTTTGACAAATCGACGCCTACCTCGTACTTGGCCATGGCTATCACGGCATCTTCCAGCGTAGCCTGTGTCCCATCATGGAAATAAGGCGCAGTCAATGCCACATTACGCAATCCGGGCACTTTAAAGCGATGACGGTCTCTTTCGTCTTTTGTTTCCTTGAAACGGCCATTGTCTTCTATGGTCAGTTCCGTACCACGGTCGGCAAAGTAATCATGCTTGATGCCGAGCAGTTCGTACGACTGTCCACCCATGTTCTCACCTACATGGCAAGTAGCACAGTTGTATTTCTTGAACAAATCATATCCGGCCAATTCTTCAGCTGTCAGAGCTGCATTATCCCCTTTCAGGTACTTGTCGAAACGTGAGTTCGGTGTAAGCAAGGTTCTTTCAAACTCCTGAATGGCATCTGTAATGTTTGCCTGATTGAAACCGTCGGGATACACTTCCTTGAACGCCTTGCTGAAAGCTGCATCCGCATTCAATTTCTCGCAAATCTCATCAAACGACTTGCAAGCCATTTCTACCGGATTCAAAGGAGGACCAGCTGCCTGATCGGCCAGCGTAGCGGCACGTCCGTCCCAAAACTGCACGAAATTATAATGTGCGTTATATACAGAAGGAGCATTTACTCCACCAAACTGACCTCCTACTCCTTCAGAGAACTGCTTGTTGTCTACTCCACCGGTATTTAACCCGTGGCAAGAGGAACAAGATACGGTATTATCGGCCGACAGACGTACGTCGTGAAACAGCAGATTTCCTAAAATCACTTTCCGCATATCTACCGGTACAGAGTCCTGAACCGGACGAATGGTTTCATTGCTCCACTGTGCATGAGCCAGCTGATTCGGATAGAAGGCTGCACGCTGTGACTTCACCCACGAAAGTGCCATCTGCTTTTCCGTATCGTTCAACGAAGCCCCCCAATGCACCAGATAATATTTGGCCATAGGCATGGTGCCGTCTAATATCACCTTCTCTACTTTTGCCAAATCTACCTCGCTGACTTTCTCTCCTTTTTTCAAGGCTTCTAACATCGGAGTCATGTCGAAAGAGCGGTAGGCCAGACGAGCATCTTCCTTGACCAGCTTTCCGGCAACCGGCAGGCTGGCATAAAACGGCAATTCCGGATTGGCAGTATGACAGGCCATACATCCGCTGCTCGCAATGATTTCTTCCATCTGAGCACTGCTTTCCAAACTGGCTGAAGGAGGACGGTTCACCACCCGATAGGTTGCGGCCAATACCGCAGCTACCACCAGCACTGAAAAAATGATTTTTGTTCTTTTCTTCATAAGAAACTGATTAGATTTTAATAACTCAATAAATATCTCACACGTTAAAATGCTAAGAACGGTTGTATAAATGTACGCTTTGCTGTGCGGCAGGAAGGTAATTCACTCCATACCAGCACATCTGTAGCGAAAGGAAAGACACAATCAGTATCCAATACAGCGTACGCGGAGTGTTCCTGCGGAACAAGCGCAGATGTATATACAGCAAATAACCTGTCCACGTAACTGCTGCCCAGGTTTCTTTCGGGTCCCAGCTCCAATAATGTCCCCAGGCTGCTTTTGCCCAGATTGCTCCGGTCAGCATACCGACTGTCAGAAAAGCCAATCCTGCATAAACTAACTTGTCGGCGGCTTCAAAGTAATTCCCCCGATGCTTGTAAAGTCCCATACAGGCCAAGATGAACGCACAGCCTAACACCGAATAGGAAAACATATACACCGTGACATGAGGAACAAACCACGGACTTTGCAAGGCAGGCATGAGGGACTGGTCATGAATTTCCGGTTTCAGAATATTGATAATCGCAAATACCGCACCTACTACAGTGGAAAAAGACAATATCCAGGGATACTTCCAACGAAGATAAGTCAGCAAGCCGGATATACCCATAAAGAACGAATACCACAATCTGGTCTCGCCCATGGTACGCAAAGGAGGACGCTGAAGGCTTAGCCAGAATCCGGTAATAAAGGCAGCAAACACCAGTATCCCCGACAAGGTCAACCCAATAGCCCATCGGCTCCGCTCTTTAGAAAACAAGGCAAAAACCGCTCCAGCTCCCCATAAAACGATGGCAGGCAGGGCAAACAAATAAAAATTATCCCACGTAATCATTCAAGAATAGTGTTAGTTTATATAAAGTCAGTCAACAAGTTCACTTACAGATTTACTCATCTGCTTGTCTGGTCCTGCTAAAAAGAGCAGTAACCCTCCGCACAGCATCATCACAATGCCCAACAACATGACGTATTTCAGCGGCTCACGCACAATCTGCACTACGCAGTATTCCGGTTCGGCAGAATGCACATCATAGGAAGTCAGGTAATAATCTTCTGCCCAGCTGGCCGAATAGGGCTGGTTTACTTCCAGATGTATGGTTTTTCCATCCATCGAAACTTCGGCAAAAAAGCGGCGTGGCGTACCATTAGGATAATGCTCTACAGTAAAGTTTGTCAGCTGCAACGGTTTCTCCAGGTATACCACATTTCCCTCGGAGGTAAAAGCTTCATTGTTCGGATTAGCCCGAAATACCGGAATGCGTAAGGTCTGTTCCTCTGCACTTCCCATAAATCCGGCAAAGAGTGCCAGCCACAATCCGGCATGATTCAGCATAAAACGCCACCGATTACGTCCCGGCGTGAAAAATCGTCTTACGGTAATCATTCCCAAATGAGTCAGCAACCCGAATAATCCGGTAACAAAAATCCAGGATGACATAAAATTATAGCAACCCAAACGAGAAAATAGACCCGACTTCTCTGCAGCCTCTTGCGCAGAAAGTTGGGGAAACAAGCCTATCACCAGACAACCGGCCAAAAACCAGCCTAATGTCCAGCAGGTACATTGCGGGGAAAGCCACAGACGGACAGCTTCCGAATGACGCTTCTCCTTATAGCCATATCCTATCAATGCAATCCACAATAAGACTAAAATAGCATCTAATGGAAAAGCAAAAAAGGCAAACGGAAAGTTGCCAAAAACACATTGGGCTGCCACTGACAGCAGCAATAATAAAATGAATAGCAAGTTAGTCTTTAAGTTCATTCATCAGTCGTTGGTGAAATATGTGCAAAGATAGGGACTTTATTTAATACTGCAACAAAATTGTAAAGATAACAAATCTTTTTCCCAGCAAAATCCGGAAAAAAGATTTGTTATCCTCCCTTTTTAATGCTCCCGACGCATTCTGTGGCCATATACAGTGATAACCACAAAACAAATGAGCGGAAGTACAAACGACAGATTCACTGCAGGCATCCCCCACAACGTCTTGCAATCAATGATAGCGGCCTGCAAAGGAGGAAGTACCGACCCGCCAAGAATGGCCATAATCAATCCTGCGGCACCAAACTTGGCGTCATCTCCCATTCCTTTCAGAGCAATACCGTAAATAGTAGGGAACATCAGCGACATGCAGGCTGACACACCTACCAGACAATACATACCATAGATGTTCTGCAAGAAAATTACTCCCAGCACACACAAGGAAGCGGCAATGGCCAGCACTTTCAACAATTGTCCGGGATTGACATACTTCAGCATCAGGGTACAGACAAAACGGCTGATACAGAAAATGACCATGGCTACGATGTTATATTTCTGCGACAAAACTTCGGCAGCCTGTTCTTCCATTCCCTGTGCCATGAACAGGCGGGTACCATACTGGATTATGAAAGTCCAGCACATAATCTGGGCACCGACATAGAAGAACTGTGCCACTACTCCATAACGATAACGTTTCACGGCATACAGACGTTTTAACGTAGGAATAAAGTCAATGGAATGAGACTTATCCGCATTCTTCGGCATCTTGGACATACGAATGACGAGAAGCATGACCAGAATGACGATACCGATGGTCAAGTAAGGAGTGATAAGGATGGTCAAGTCTGAATCACGGACCGCCTCAAATTCAGCCTGACTAAGCTGGGCACGCTCGGCCGTATCCATCGGATGCAGCTGGTTCTGAATGAAATTCATAGCGACAAACATCCCCATCAACGAACCGATGGGATTGAATGCCTGGGCTAAGTTCAAACGACGGGTAGCCGTTTCTTCCGTTCCCATTGACAAGATATAAGGGTTACAGCTGGTCTCCAGAAAAGACAATCCGCAAGTCATGACAAAATAAGCCAACAAGAACGGATAATAGCTTCCGGTCAGCTTGGCAGGAAAGAAAGCCAAGGCTCCCACGGCATACAAACCCAGTCCCATCATGACTCCGGCTTTATAAGTATATTTACGGATAAACATGGCTGCCGGAAAAGCCATGGCAAAATATCCGCCATAAAAAGCCACTTGAACCAAGGTCCCGTCGGTTACGCTCATCCTGAATATCTTGGAAAAAGCCTTGACCATAGGATTGGTAATGTCATTCGCAAAGCCCCACAGGGCAAAACAGAAGGTAATCAGGATGAATGGAACCAGATAGCTCACTCCATCCTTCTTTAATATAGATTTGTTTTCTGATGTATTACTCATGGTGTTAGATTTTAAGTGACGGCTACAGCCCTCTTGGTGTTTTTACTTCATTTGCTGCCTGATGTTGCCGATAGCAGTCGCTTCAACTGGCCCTTCTGCCACAGGAATGCCAATAGCTTCTTCTGTCAGCCGGTTCAAGTATTTGTTCTGACTTCCTCCGCCAATCACATAAAGTTTCGTTACAGGTTCAGGCAAGAGCCGGTTCAATGCTTCCATACCTGTTTTATAGCGCAACGCCAATGAACGGAGGACACATTTCACAAATTCTCCCTGTGTGGAAGGCGGTGTTTGCTGATGTGCGATACAATAATTCGTAATCGCCTCAGCCATACTTACCGGACACTGGAAAACTGTATCATCCACGTCAATCAAGGCATCGGTTTCTGCCATTTCCGCAGCCGGCAACAAGGTGGAATAAGCTACATCCTTTCCTTCTTCCTTCCATTCCTGCATCAGTTTCTGAAGTATCCAAAGTCCGGTAATATTCTGCAGAAAACAGATTTTTCCATCCGTACCGCCTTCATTGGTAAACCCTGCCAGACGGGCTTCTTCCGTCAGAATCGGTTCGTCACTCATCACTCCCAATAGCGACCAGGTGCCCGAACTCAGGAAAGCAACTTTTTCTTCAGAAGAAAGAGGCACTACACTAGCCGCACTGGCCGTATCGTGCGAAGCTACAGCAATCACTTCTACCTCGTAGTCTATTCCTATCTGTTCCTTGATTTCCGGTTTCAAAAAGCCGCGGGAAGTTCCCGGCATAACCACTTCGCCGAAAAGGTGTTCCGGAAGCCCCAGCTCCCGAATCAACTTGAAATTCCAGGTGCGTGCCTTGGCATCCAGCAGTTCCGACGTGGAAGCTATGCTATACTCATTATTAGCCACTCCCGTAAGGTAATAGCTGAACAGGTCGGGCATGAAAAGTAACTTGTCGGCTACCTTCAACTGCGCATTGTCTTCCTTCTTCATGGCATACAACTGAAACAAGGTATTGATAGCCATGACCTGCGTACCCGATTCTGCATAGTGCGCCTTTACGTCCACTTTCGAGAAAAACTCTTCGGGCATCCCTTCCGTACGGCTGTCACGATAACACACCGGATTGCCCAACAAATTTCCCTGTTTGTCTATCAGTCCGAAATCCACACCCCACGTATCAATCCCGATACTCTTCAACGTATAGCCTTTTTCTACAGCCATACGGATGCCGGTCTTCATATCCTCAAACAGAGAAAGGAAATCCCAGTACACATGTCCTCCCATCCGTACCTGACGGTTAGGAAAACGGTATATCGTATCCAGCACGAGTTCACCCTCGGAAAGGCAGCCGGCAATCACCCTGCCGCTGCCTCCTCCGAAGTCAATTGCCAAATATGCTTCTTTCATTTTGTCTTCTTGCCTAAAATGTACGTTTCAAGGTCGTCAATCTCTTCCTTTGTCAAGGTCTTGTATTTTCCGCCGGAAAGCACAATTATGCGACAAGCCATCTCAAAGAACATGGCCCGCTCAAAAGCCTGATTGAAGTCTTTTCCGCAAACCACCTGTCCGTGCTTCTGAAGCAATACGGAGTTATGGTCTTTCATGGCCGCAATCACGGCTTCAGCCAACTCTTTAGAACCCGGACGGAAATAAGGAATAACCGGAATCTCCGCTCCTACATGACAAGGAACTTCGGCTGTTACATTAAAATCTTTCGGTGTATCTTCCATACATGCCACTGCGGTAGCGTATGGAGACTGAAAATGGAGTACCACATTAACATCGGGACGTTCTCTCAAAACACCTAAATGGAATACACTTTCCATAGAAGGTTTTACCCCATTGAGTATTTCACCCGTTTCCAGACGGCAGACAGCCACTTTATCTTTTGTCAAAGAAGGCACCCATGAACCTGTACCGGAAACCAGTACTTCATCGCCTACACGCCATGAAAGGTTACCACTACTGCACACCGTCAATCCAGCATCACCTACCCGATGGGCTTGTCTCAAAAATTCTTCAATATGTTCATTCTGAATCATAACTTCTTAATTTAATAGCAAATAAAAGCCGGAACAGACGGAAAATCCGCCAGTTCCGGCAGCGTAAAATTGATTATTTATAGATAGGTCCGTAATTTTGACATGCTCTGTAATCAGCACCTTCCTTATCCATACCAAAGGCATTCCATGCAGCAGGACGGAAAATCTTATCATCTTCCACATTGTGCATGCATACCGGTATGCGAAGGATAGAAGCGAGCGTAATCAAATCCTGACCTATATGTCCGTAACTGATGGCACCGTGATTGGCCCCCCAGTTGTTCATTACAGAATATACGTCCTTGAAGGCAGGTTTATCGCACAAACGAGGTACAAACCAAGTAGTGGGCCATGTACGGTCAGTACGTTCATCAAGCAGCTTGTGGATTTCCGGATCAATTTCTACCGTCCATCCTTCTGCAATCTGAAGCACCGGACCCAGTCCCTTAATCAGATTCAAGCGGCTCATGGTCACAGGCATACCGCCTTTTGACAGGAAGTTAGAAGAGAAACCACCGCCACGGAAATAATCCCGGTTAGCAGGATACCATGTAGTAGCTTCCAAGCATTTTTCAACCTCAGCTTCTGTAATCTCCCATGACGGTTTCATGGTCGGATTACCTTCTGCATCGGTCTGCTGTCCGGTACCATCCAGAGTAGTAGCTCCAGAATTAATCAAATGGATAATACCATTCTTTGCCAGTCCGGTCAACTCCTTACCAGTCACACGTTTCACTGCTTCCGGACTCCAATAAGTACGTACGTCAGAGAAAATCTGTGCACGGTTAGTCAGCAAATGACCGAAGAGCATAGCTACTCCGTTGCAGGCGTCATTTTCAGTAGCCAGCACATAAGCTTCACGAATACCGTTCCAGTCAAAAGAAGTATTCAGCAAGGCTTCAGAGAAGTCACCGTTCGGATAGAAATCCGTCCACTGACGCTGTCCCTGGAAACCAGCCGCAATGGCATTGTGACCAAGTGCTTCTTCCTTGAATCCCATTTCCTTCAACTTCGGATTGCCTTTCATCAAGTCGCGCATGATAATGGTCATCTTCACAATGAAATCCCAATCAGCATCTTTTTCCGCACGTGTCTTAGTCTTGGCTTCTACATTGAAATCCTTTCCTTCGTTTTTCTTGCAGTATTTTTCAGTCCAAGCCATCGCTTTGGCGTATTCTTCCTTATCGTAAATTCCTTCCGTCATACGACGAATGATTTCCGTCAAATCTACAGACTCACAGCGCATTCCCAAATATTCCTGGAAGAAATCCGGATTTACAATTGAACCGGCAATACCCATGGATACGCTACCCATAGAAAGGTAAGACTTACCTCTCATGGTAGCCACTGCCTGAGCCGCACGGGCAAAACGCAAAATCTTTTCTGCCACATCGGCCGGAATGGTATTATCTTCAATATCCTGTACGTCACGTCCGTAAATACCAAATGCCGGCAAACCTTTTTGTGCATGCCCAGCCAGAACTGCAGCCAGGTATACGGCACCCGGTCTTTCCGTACCGTTAAATCCCCATACTGCTTTCGGGTAATACGGATTCATATCCATTGTTTCCGCTCCATAGCACCAGCAAGAAGTGACTGTAATAGTAGCTCCTACGCCTTCACGCTCAAATTTTTCGGCACAAGCTGCGCTTTCAGCCACACGACCAATAGTAGAATCCGCAATGACACATTCCACCGGACTACCGTCACCGTTTCTCAAATTAGAAGAAATAAGTTCTGCTACGGCTTTGGCCAGATTCATCGTCTTTTCTTCAAGGCTTTCACGCACGCCACCCTGACGTCCGTCTATAGTGGGACGAATCCCAATTTTCGGGTAATTTTTCATGTTTCGATTATTTATAAAGTTAATGTTATCTGTTTTCTTTTCAAACCAGGCAAGTTCATCCATGCTGAACTGTGCTGAAACTACGGCATAATAATATTCTTTCTTCCATTCTTATACCGAATTTCGAAGATGCACTTCTGTCGGCAAAAACTCTTGTACGCTTTCACCTGTAAGGATGAAACTTGCAGCCTTCCGTCCCATTTCCTCCCAATTAATACTGAGAGCGGTAATTCCTTCGTCTATCACCTCGTATGCCGGCGTATCGTTATAAGCTATCAGACCGAAATCAACTCCACATTTCAAACTGTTCTGTCGGCTTCGCTTAATCACATTCACCACGTCCGTCTGACGAATAACGATGTACACCACACCTTTTTCTACCTCTTGTATATCTTCCTCATTCACCACTTCACCTACAAAATGGTGATCTTCACAATAAGTCTCAAAACTTTGTACGGAAGTTTGTGGATGCTTGGATTCCTGAGGCAACTGGAATACGATTTTACGGTAACGCTCCAGACGAGCAGTCAGCAGAGTCAGGGCTTTATAAAAAGCATCGTCAAAATTCTGGCAAATATAGGAGTGATTTCCTTTCTCAAACTTACCGAAATCAAGCAGCAGAAGACGGGAAGAAGGAATCTTGTCAAACAAAGGAGAAAACTTCTCATTGTCAAAGTTCATCACCACATAATAATTATACCGTCCTATGGCTTCGCATAGAATAGTATTAAAAATATGTTCATTATATTGATGAAACCAGAGATCTACCTTGTACGACACAGAAAGTTTCTTGACAAAACTATTATATAAGGTATTCTTGAAAGGAGAGTATTCGTCCAGCAACAAAAAAATCTTTTCTTTCCGGTTGGTTACATAGTACCCCTTACCGGGAGTAGAATCTATCAGCTTTCGCTCACGCAAATCCGCAAAGGCTTTAAATACGGTATCCCGCGACACATGATAAGTCTTACTCAATGCATTGATGGAAGGCAGACTCGTATCGGTACGATACTTTCCTACCAAAATATCCTGTTCGATGAGGTCCGACAGTTGCTTTACCTTGGTAGACTGTTGCCCGAATTTTATATTCTTTTCCATATCAATACTTTATCTGTGCTGAACTATCCTGATACAAAGGAAAAGATTTTATACAAGACCACAAAAGTATTATCTATGTTTAAGAACAGATTTTAGAAAAAAGGCATAAAAAAAGAGATTACCACGATAGTAATCTCTTTTCGTACACCCTCAGGGATTCGAACCCTGGACCCACTGATTAAGAGTCAGTTGCTCTA
>OLIX01000285.1_pt1 | contig 55425 bp, 52 predicted proteins | sample 1601331 | NCBI WGS metagenome assembly OLIX01 (sample SAMEA2452120, study PRJEB22498) | human gut metagenome | biome: human feces; feature: human gut; material: feces | place: Australia | collected 2012 | reverse complement strand
ATGTTCCTTGGAAGAACCCGTTGCGCCGCCGCAGCCGTCACGGCCGGTTCTGCCGCCGAGCAGCACTAAAAGGTCGCCCGGTTCAGGCACTTCGCGTTTTACAAGGTTACGCGGAACAGCGCCAACAACAGCGCCTACTTCCATGCGTTTTGCCACGAATTTATCGTGATAGTATTCCTGTACATGGCCGGTTGCCAGGCCAATCTGGTTGCCGTAAGAGCTGTAGCCAGCTGCCGCGCCGATAGTAATTTTGCGCTGCGGCAGTTTACCGGGCAGAGTATCTTCCACCGGTACGCGCGGGTCGGCAGCGCCGGTTACACGCATTGCCTGATATACATAGGCACGGCCGGAAAGCGGGTCGCGGATAGCGCCGCCAAGGCAGGTTGCAGCACCGCCGAACGGTTCAATTTCCGTCGGGTGGTTATGGGTTTCGTTTTTAAACAACAGCAGCCATTCTTCTGTTTTGCCGTCAACTTCAATAGGCACAACAATGGTGCAGGCGTTAATTTCTTCCGATTCGTCCAAATCATCCAGCTTGCCTTCGGCACGCAGTTTTTTCATGCCGATAACGGCAATGTCCATCAGGGTAACAGGGCGTTTGGTATCGGCGCCGTACACTTCGTCGCGCGCTTCCATATATTTGTCAAGGGCAGCCTGTACCGGCTGAGTGTAAAGCCCCGGCTCAATTTCAACATCTTCAATCTGCGTCATAAAAGTGGTATGGCGGCAGTGGTCAGACCAGTAAGTATCGAGCACTTTAATCTCGGTAATGGTAGGTTCACGGTGTTCTTCGTTAAAATATTTCTGGCACCACAGCAAATCGTCAAGGCTCATGGCAAAGCCGTTGGCAGTGCGGTAAGCCTCCATTTCTTCTTTGGTAAAGGTTAAAAAGCCTTCCACGCTTTTAATTTTCTGCGGTTCTTCGCAGGCCTGTACCAAAGTCTGCGGTTTTTCCCAGGCAGCTTCGCGTGCTTCAATCGGGTTAATGCAGTAAGCCTTAATTTTAGCAAACTCATCATCACTGATTGTGCCGGACAAAATATAAACTTTGGCAGAAGATACCAGCGGGCGTTCTTTCTGCGTAATAAGCTGAATGCACTGAGCAGCAAAGTCTTCCCTCTGATTATACTGGCCCGGCAAAAATTCTACCGCAAAAGCACGGCAGCCTGCAGGTACTTCCAGTTCTTCTTCAACGGTATCAACCGGCGGTTCGGAAAGCACCAGCGCTTTGGCTGCGGCAAATTCCTCATCCGTTACGCCCATAACATCATAGCGGTTAATAACACGGATGCCGGTTAAACCTTTCATACCGAGGTTGGTTTGCAAATCAGCCAAAAGGCCTCTTGCTTCAACGGCAAAAGCTTCTTTCTTTTCTACAAAAATGCGTCTGATTTCGTCCATTAAATCAGCCTCCCTGCTCAATTTTCAATAGTACTCGTTAATATAATTACGGCATTTGGTAAACAACGCCTGCAAAAAACCGCTTTTGCGCGGATTATGAACTTTAATTTTTCCGGCACGCACCAGTTCTTCAAAACTGAAAGTACCGAAATACAGCTGCGTAAAGGCTGCGCTGTCCATTGTAATTTCTTCGTTTTCAATGGTGCTGGCCTGAGTTAACGCGCCGTTTTGGGCAGTTATTTTTAAAAGCCCGTTATTCAGCGGCAAAAATTTGTCGGTAATTAAAAGCACCGCTTCGCCGCTCACATTCTGCGGCACCGGCAAAAGCTCCAGCGCTTTGCGGATATTAATGCAGCGCGCCATCATAAACGGTTTTAAACTGCCGCTGTATGTGCTTCCGGCAAAATCAAGATACGCCAGGTTGCCGGGTTCTGCCAGCCATTCAAAATTGGCGGCATCACTTAAATGCCCTGCTGCATAACGCAGAAGCGCCGTTTGTGCCTCATGGCCGAGCGCAAGCAGCTCCTGCACTTTAAAAGTGCCTGCCTCAAGCGAATACAGCATATAACCGGCAGGAGTGACATCTTCAAAAGCTATGGCAAGCATTACTTTTTCGGCTTTGTAGCCGTTTAAAAGCTCCCGCCATTTTGCCCTGCCGCGCACTGCCATGCCGTTTAACTCCTGCCCGCAGGTTTCGTAAACAGCGGCAAGCTCATCCAAGCCTTCTGTAATATCTGCACAGCGGGTTATTTTTATATTATGCACCGGCGGCAGTTGTTTTAATTCTGCCAGCGGCATCTGGTAATAATGGCGGTAATAGCAGTAATCAAAGCCATAGGGCTTATAAATTGCCGGGTTAATGGGCATTAAAAGCGCAAAAGCCGCTCCCTGCGCGCGCAGAACGGTAAACGCCGTTTCCAGCAGCGGGCGCGTAAGGTGCTGCCCGCGGTATTCCGGCGCAGTTGCCACGCCTACAATATACGGCAGGCGCAGCGTTTGCCCGCGCAGCGTAATTGCATACGGGTTCAAGTGCAGCATGCACGCTAATTTATCACCGTCAAACCCGCCTATAACGCTGTTTTGCTTTAAACAGTACTCGCTAAAATACCATTCATAAAACGGGTCGCCTTTTTTTTCAAAGCAGTAATCCCATAATTCTGCCGCCTGCGGCAAAAAAGCAGAGTTTAAAAGCCTGAAATCCATACAAACCTCTGTTATTTAAAAATAGTGGAATATTTTTTTACCATAAATTCCGGTTTATACGATTCTTTTGCCATGCGCAGGCCTTCGTGCCCCATATCTTCCTCGCGGTTAAGATAGGTAACGTCGCCCCACGCGTTTTTGGCAAAATCACGGTTAATAACGGCATAAAGCCCGCGTATTTCCGGATTGGCCTTTTCTACATGCAAAACAGCAGTATCATCGTTAATTTTTTCGCCAAAGCTGAAGGCTTCAACCTTGCCGTCAATGCGGATAACGCCGCCGCGCAGCTTTAAGGCTTCGAAATTATCAAGCGCTTCGTGGATAGCGCATTTTTCGCATACCAGCGAAGGGTCGTCCGACATGCGGCGCTCGCACCACATATCGCCAAAAGCAAGGCATTCTTCGATATTGCTTCTGTTCATTTCTTCGTAAACATAATCAGGATGTTCTTTTACAAAAGCATTGCAGTGGTTCTTTTTACCGTGGTATTTACGCCCGGCAAGCGTTGCCAGGTTCTGCTGCAAATAAACATAGTCCCAGTTATCACGGTCATCGGTAATTTCCAAATCAGGGAACGCTTTTAACAGCCTTTCCCTGCCGTCATCATAAATGCCGTGCATTTCAAACGGTTTGCCGTTATGGTATTCTTTAATTTCTTTCATTAATAAAGGCAAATCTTCGTCTTTGCCGCCAAACGGCTGTAAAAAGAAGTCAACATCATTTCTTTTTACTTTCAGCACTAAAAAGCCGTGCGCTTCAGTCCAAAAAATATCATAGCAGGTCTGCCACATAAACAAATTGCCGAAAGCACATTCAGAGCCGTGGTAATAAGGGCGCGACATGTAGCTTTCAAACAATGCCTTATCGGCAACCGAAATCTCTTTAAGTTCTAAAATAAAATGACCCCCAATTTCTTCTTATTAAATTATTATACCATATTGAGTGAATTTTATCTTTATATTTCTTTTTCTAAAGATATAATTGATAAATGTTGTCCCCAGCCTGCTTTTAATGCTTTAGCTGTTAACTCTAAAATATTAGCAATTGAAGGTATCCTTGCTTGTCCTCTTGCACCTTGCAAAGTACCATCTGGCCTTCTCCATATAAACCTATAACCATTATCTTCCGTTCCATCACCATATTCATATCTACAATATTGAAAGCACAAGCACCATTCGCCTGGATTAACATTATCATTTCTTACTTCATTTAATACAACAACTCTTCCCTGTGCCATTTTTATCACTCCACATTAAATAGTCTTATCAGTATCTGATGAGACTATTATAAGTATTTTTTATCCATATGTCAATAAACAAAAAACCTGCCGCATTTTTACGGCAGGCTGTATTTGTTTATTATTTTCTGTGATGTGCGTTGTAGCAGTCACGGCAGTAAACCGGACGGTCTTCGGAAGGTTTGAACGGAACTTCGGTTTCTTTGCCGCATTCAGCGCAAACCGCCGGATACATCTGGCGTTCTGGACGCTCGTTTACAATGCCAAGACGCTGTTTGCGTGCCTGACGGCATGCAGGGCAGCGGCCCGGTTCGTTGGTAAAGCCTTTGGATTCATAAAATTCCTGTTCGGAAGCGGAAAAAACAAATTCTTTGCCACATTCCTTGCATACTAAAGTTTTGTCTTCTTTCATTGCTTATCAGCTCCTTACATTAATCATACCCCATGAGGACTTCATAGATTTGCCACGGCTTCGATAAAAATGCAAGCAGCATTAAAAAGAAGATATGAACCCTATATGAACCGGCTGAGATATACTATTTAAAGTATATCTTTTTAAAATACAAATGTCAATATATCATGGCTGTTTTTTTACATTATTCTAATAAAATTTAACGCAAATAATATGTTTCATTTGTACATTCAAGTACAGTATTGTAGCCGCGCCATTTTGCCAGCGTGGTTGTGCTGCAGTTGCCAACGCTGAAATTCCATATTTTGTTTAAGTCCACGCCCAAAAACAGGCACAGCAGCACACGGATAATACCGCCGTGCGAAACAACGGCAATATCTTTTTCGTCCATTTCCGCAAGACAGCGTTTAAAAAACGGCTCTACGCGTGCGGCAACATCCGTAAAATTCTCGCCGCCCGGCACATGGCACAGCGCCGGATTTTTAAAGAATTCATCAATCTGCCCAAGACCTGCATCATTAATCTGGTTATAGGTAAGCCCTTCCCACTCGCCAAAAGCAATTTCCTTAATATCTTCAACCGGCTGCACTTCAAGCCCGTGTACTTCCGCCAGCGGTGCCGCCGTCTGCCGTGCGCGCGTTAAACTGCTGCTGTATACGGCATCAAGGCGGATATTTTTAAAATGCTCTGCCAAAAGTTCAGCCTGCGCCAGTCCTTTTTCGTTCAGTTCAATATCGGTTTGCCCCTGAAAGCGGAAACTTTTGTTGGAATCGGTTTCCCCATGCCTGATTAAATATAGCCTGCCCATTATTTTGCCCCCTGTTTGCCTGCCTTAATTTCTTCTGCGTGCGAAAATTCTTTTACCTCAACGTGTACGCCTGCTTCGGCAAAAGTTTCCATTTCCTTGTAAGCCTTAATGCCTGCGTCCAAAAGGCTGAGCGCAAGTATTGCGCCTTCGCCGCGGCATATTTTAATATCAAGCCTCAGCGGCGCGGAAAGCCCCAATTTTTGCAGCAGTTCTTCCATGCCCGCTTCTGCGGATACATGCCCGGCAAAAACGTAATCTGCCGCAGCAGCATTATATTTTACTGCCGCAAGTGCTGCAAGGCAGGATGCTGCGCCGTCAAGCATTACCGGCACTTTTAAAGCCGCTGCCTGCAAAACTGCACCTGCCATAGCGGCAATGGTTCTGCTGCCAAGCTGATTTAAAAAATCATAACCGCCGGCTTCAAGGCTTTCTTTATTATATTGCGGCACGCTGCTGTCAACGCAGCCAAGTGCCAGCACCTGCTGGCCGCCGTTTGTTCCTATTGCTTCTTTTGCCAGAAGCGCACCTTCAAGCAGTGCTTCTTCAATGCTTTCAGATGTTACCAAAAAAGTCTGGCTTTTAACGCCGGAATTTTCCGCAAGCACGCAGGCAGGTTTCGTGCCCTGCATATATTCTGCCGCTGTAACGGCGTCGTCAGTCCAGAAAAGCACTGTTTTACAAGGATAATTTACTTCATTTTTATCTGCGCTGCCGTAAATCGCCGCATAGCGCGTAGCCATTTCCTCAAGCTTTGCCAGTGAACCGACCGGTTTAATTAAATTATCAAAACGCTCCTGCGCTTTTGCCGCTATCGTTTTATCAACAGGCTGCACCGTTCCAGCCAAAACATCTATTTCCATTTTGCACCATCCTTAAAACAAACTAAATATGCTGTGGTAAGTATAAAAACCAAGCACCAAAAAGCGTCCGCCAATTATCAGTGTAAGCAGGTACAGCACGTTGCCGCACTCCGTCAGCGCGCCGTAGGTGTCGCCCGTAAGCCCGCCCAGCTGGCTTTGCAAAAATTTGGCAATGCCAAACACCAACACAAAAGTAACTGCCATCACCAGCAGGTAATGCACGCCGCACAGTGCCGTTATGCCAATGCCAAGCGCCAGCGCGATAACCGTGTAGCTTTTTTTAGCGTACATGGTAAACATATGCCCGATGCCGGTTTTGCGCGCGTAGGGAAAGTTGACGATAAAAATTACCATAAAAGTGCGCGTTGCCACGCTCATGGCAATCAGCGCCGGCGTCAAGAGCTGTGGGTAAATGGCAAGGTACGCCGATACCTTCAGTAAAATAAGCACTATTACAGCCAGTACGGCGTTGGAGCCAACGTGGCTGTCTTTCATAATTTCCAGCATGCGTTCGCGGCTGCGCGCCGAAAAAACTCCGTCGGAAGTATCCATAAAACCGTCGTACATCAGCCCGCCGGTTATAATAATTTCCGCTAAAATCAAAAGCGCGGCACGCATAAAATCAGGCGCGGCAACCATTATCAAAGCGTAATTAACCGCACCCAAAAACGCGCCGATAACCAGCCCCACCAGCGGAAAATACGGCACGCTGCGCGAAAAATCTTCGTCACGCCAGTCCGTGCGGTGGCTGAAACGGATGCGCGTTAAAAATTCCAGGCAGGTAATAAAATCACGCATTATGCTCACCTGCGGTTAAGTTTTTGTATAAATCAAGCGCCGACTGCAAAATTACAATGGCCAGCGAAGCGCCCGTGCCTTCGCCAAGGCGCATGCCTGCATCGACAATCGGTTTTAAATTTAAAATTTCCAGCATTTTGGCGTGAGAAATTTCTGCCGATAAATGCGAACAGAACATATAATCCGCGCAGGCAGGCTCAATGCCGTAAGCAAGCAGCGCCGCAGCCGTTGCGTTCACGCCGTCAACCATGGTCGGTACGCGGCGGCGTGCGCCTTCAATAATCATACCGGCAAGCCCGGCGTGGTCATAACCGCCAACTTTGCATAAAATGTCCATGGCATTTCCCAGTTCAGGCTTGTTTACTGCCAAACCGTCCGCAACAACCTGGCGTTTAACCTTCATGCGTTCATCGTTAATGCCGGTGCCGCGCCCAACAGTCAGTTCCGGCGCAAGGCCTGTAAATGCCGATACGATAGCAGCGGTGGAAGTTGTGTTGCCGATACCCATTTCTGCCGTTACCAGCATGTTGTAGCCTTTATCAATGCACTCACCGGCAACTTTCATGCCGCGCTCCAATGCCATTTCGGCCTGCTCGCGCGTCATGGCAGGGCCTTTGGTAAAATCTTCCGTGCCACAGGCAACCTTTTCATTGCGCACTTTCGGCAAGTGGCTCAAATCAAAAGTTGTGCCCATGTCAACAACAAACACATCCGCACCGGCGTGCCGCGCCATTACGTTGGCACCGGCAGTGCCGCGCATATAGCCGTTAATCATCTGCATGGTAACTTCCTGCGGATAAGCGCTGACGCCGTATTTGGCAATGCCGTGGTCGCCGCACATTAAAAGCATGGCGCTTTTTATTTTGCCTTCAAAATCAGGCGTACCGCAAATAGCGGCGTACTTTTCAACCATTTTTTCAACTTTGCCAAGCTGATACGGAACATCGTCCACAGCCTGCCAGTTTTTATGCACAATTTCTGCCGCTTCTTTGTTCAGCGGCGGAACTATAATATCCTGCATTTTATTCCTCCTCAAATTTAAAAGCCAGTTTCTTCATATCAACTGCCTGTCCTGCCACGCAGTAAAATACGCTGTCAGCGGCATCCGCCACCTGCTGGTTCACCCAGCCTGCAATGTCGCGGTATTCGCGTGCCATGGCATTTTCCGGCACAATGCCCGCGCCAACTTCGTTTGTTACAAACACCGTAATTTTGCCGCCTGCTTCAGCAGCTCCAATCAGTTTGGCAATTTCTGCCTTAACAACCTGCGCTTTTTCTTCCGTTGTGCCCTGCGGTGCGTTTTTGCCGTACAATAAATTATTCATGTAAAGCGTAAGGCAGTCGAACAGCACTGCATCAGCTTCCTGCGCAGCTTCGCACAAAACCTCGTGCGCATTATAGGGGGCTTCAAAATTTATCCAGCGCGTCCGGGGGCGGCGCGCTTTATGCAAACGTACACGTTCAGCCATTTCTTCGTCCAGAATTTCGGCGGTAGCAATGTAAGCGCATTTTGCGCCGTAATGCAGCACATATTTTTCGGCAAATTCGCTTTTGCCGCTGCGTGCCCCGCCGGTTACCAAAACAATTTTAGCCGGCATACAAAAACTCCTTTCTATAAACAAAAAAATCCCCTTTATAACAAAGAGGATATACTTCAAAAACGATATGCAAATACCCGCCTATCCCCCGTAGGCTGTGATACTCGTAACAGGCAGGTCTCCTGGCTCAGGTTCATCGCCGTGCTGCGCCTTCCCAAAGCATTGCTTCAGTGACATTTTGCAGACAGCTCGCCATTACAGTAGCGGGACTGCGCCGGATTTACACCGGCTTCCCTATTAAGATTGCGGGGTTAACCGCCTCACCTGTTGATTTTTTCCGTTAAATTATATTCTATGCATTTCAAAAAAATCCTGCTTATGCAGATAAAAAATTAACGGCAGCCGTTAAGCCGCCGTTTAAACGCTTTATAAATTTATTTAAGGCTGTTTTTATAATCCTCAAGGAACTGGGCAAGACCTTTATCGGTAAGCGGATGCAGAAGCATCTCTTTTAAAACTTTGGTAGGAATGGTTGCAATATCCGCACCGGCGAGCATAACTTTTTCAACGTGCTCCATATTGCGGATGCTGGCGGCAATAATCTGCGTGTCGAGATTGTACTGACGAAAAACCTTAACCATGTTTTCTACCAGCGCCACGCCGTTTTCGCCAATGTCGTCCAAACGGCCGATAAACGGGCTTACATAGGTTGCACCGGCACGCGCTGCCATAAGTGCCTGCGGCAGGCTGAACACCAGAGTTACATTGGTTTTAATGCCTTCTTTGGCAAGAATTTTAACGGCTTTTAAGCCTTCGGCAATGCACGGAATTTTTACAACAACCTTGTCGGAAATTTTCATCAGCCTGCGCGCTTCGGCAACCATGCCTTCGCAGTCGGTGCTGATAACTTCGGCGCTTACAGGCCCGTCAACAAGGCTGCAAATCTCGGGAATAACTTCGGCCTGAGTTCTGCCGCTTTTAGCAATTAAGCTGGGGTTAGTGGTAACGCCGTATACAACGCCAAGCGCTGCCATTTCTGCAATTTCCGCAACATTAGCAGTATCCATAAAAATCTTCACAATTCATACCTCTTTCATATTGTAATTTTTGTTAATAAATTTATTAATATGAATCGCCGTTTTAAACGCCAATTAAGGAACTTAGATTTTGCTCATTATTAAATTGCAAAATCTGCGTAGCTTCGCTGGCACATTTATGGGCTTCGCTTTCAGCCCGTCACTAAATGGCGACTCATTTAAAACAGTACTGTCTGGTCACTTCCGGGAGGTAAAAAAACATCATGCCCCCTGCCCTTGCGGTTTTTATTATTTACCCAGGTACCGCATTTTGGGCACTGCATTTCTGCCGCAGGCAAAGCCCATGCAAGCTGCCTGCCGCATTTGGGGCAAATAAAAAGCACCTGCATATTTGCTCCGGGCTGATATTTTTTCATACTCCGTCAACTCCTTTGCGGCCTTACCTGTCTATTATACACTATCGCAGAATTTTTTGCAGATTTTGTTGCAAGTTTTATGGACAAACAACGTAAAATTTTATATGCTATTATTAAATAAAGTTTAAAAGGTGGTTACACTATGTCACTGCAAAAAGAATTTGAAGCGCTTGGCTGTTGGAGCGCACCTACCGAAGAAGAACACATCAGCGTTTACGGGCTTGATTTTGATAACTGCTATATTATTTTTACCGACCTTGACGGCAAAACACCGGTTGACGCCAAAGCGCCCGTTGTTGCTGCCTGCTACGATGACCGCGATGCTTTTATGTGGGGTAAGGAGCTGAAAGATTTTGCCGCTTTAAAAGCGCTGCGCGCCGCCCATGCGGATGACAATGATTTTATTGCTGCCGTTGAAAATTACACGCTGCCAAAGGAATGAAAATTTAGAATTACACGATATAATATAACTAAAACATCAAATTAATAATCATTCAAACTGACAGTCAAAACATTTATTTATCAGGCAACAAATTATATCTACAATCTGGTTATTTTTAATTTATCAATACAAATAAAAAGAGCTGCCTGACTGCCAACGCAAAAATTTTCCGCAATAATTTTAGTATCATAACAGTTCAAAGCACTTATTCACTACGTTCAAAAAGTGTTTTGAACTGTTATTTTTTATTAAATATTGCAATTTTTGAATGTTGACTGCCAGTCAGCCCTTTTTATATTTACGCTTTAGTTAAAATTACGGTTCAATAAGTTTTTTGGTACCGCAGTGCTAATATTAAAAATAAATCATAATACCCACGCAGGGATATAATACAAACTGTCCGACGCCGGTAAAAGGTCGTCAATTAAGCACACTATACCGCCTGCGCCGATATTTATTTTGGCCTCTGCGCTGACAGGTTCCAGTATCGCAAATGTTTTAACCGCTTTACTAGGGTACGCGCTCTTTTTAATGGCTATCGGGTACGCCGTGCCATTCTGCCAGATGATGAGTTCTATCTCCTTGCCGTTAAAGTTGCGCAGGTAGTACAACGGAGGAACTATACCTTTGTTGGCATAGCTTTTGTAGATTTCCGTTACAACCCACGTTTCAAAAAATTCACTGCTAGCCGCGCCTGCCTCCAAGGCATCGGCGTTAAGCCAGCGCGTTAAATATGCCGCAAGGCCGGTATCAAAAAAGTACAATTTTGGCGCTTTTACAATGTATTTTGCTCCAGGCGGCATAAATGGTTGAAGCAAATAAATTATTCCTGCCGCTTCTAATGTCTTTATCCATTGCTTTGCCGTCGGTGCAGATATTTCTGCCGCTTTGGCAAGTTCTGCGTAGTTTATCATTTTGCCTGTCTGCCCCGCAGCGGCACACAAAAAGCGGAAGTATACCATTTCGTCATTTATTTGTAATAATTTCATTACATCGCGCTGCAAAAAGGTTTGTACGTAGCTGGTGTAATAGCTTTGCCAGTCCTGCTCACCGCCGTTGTACATGGCTGGCATACTGCCCTGCCAAATTAGATTGTAAATTTCTTTTAGGCTTTGCTTTTTAGCACGGTTCATGCGGTTAAACAGCAGGTCTGTTTCAGGCAAAAATGGGTCAGTATTGTTTGTACCGTTAATTTCATTTGCCGTTAATCCCTGCAAGTCGATAATGCCAACTCTGCCAGCCAGGCTTTCGGTTACGCCTTGCATTAACGGCAAGCGCTGCGAGCCCGTCAACCAAATGTCACCGTTATGGGCTCCGTTATCGGCATATATTTTAATGTAGCTTAACAGCTGCGGCGCATACTGAATTTCGTCAATTAAGAGCGGCTGCGTATAACGCTGCAAAAACAGCGCCGGGTCGCTAAGTGCAAAACTGCGCACGGCTAAATCATCCAGCGTAACGTAAGTACGGTTACTGTTTTGCGCTAAGTGCTTTAACAATGTCGTTTTGCCAACCTGCCGCGCACCGGTAAGCAGCAGCACCTTAAACTGGTTCGATATTCTGTTGATTGTTTGTTCAATGTTGCGTGTGATGTACATAGAATTTCTATTGCTGATAATATTTATACTCTAATAAATTTAAACATCCTGAAAATTATTTGAAGATAAACATTATGTTTTAATGAAGGAAATAATTACATTTTTAAATAAAATATAATTTTCGTGTAATAATTTTAGTATTTTTTAAATACAAAGTTTTTTTCATCCAATTTTTCAAATTTTTTATATGATAATTTATTTAACAATTTTGTAATTTTAATATAATTCTCTGGAAAAATCTCAATCCATACTATTGGAGAATAATTTTTTAAAATATTTTGCGCTCCAATAAGCACATCATATTCGAATCCTTCTACATCAATTTTTATGAAATCAATCTCTTTATTATTCAAAATATCGTCTAATTTAATTATTTTTAGTGTGCCAGAAGAATCTTTAATTATACTTGTTGCACCTATATTTTGAACATCCGCATGATAAATTGATGCGTTTCCTTCATTAGCACCGCAAGCATAATTATATAACTTTACTTTATTTAACAAGTTATTAATTTCAATATTTTTTCGTAAAATTGCATATATTTCTGGTATTGGTTCAAAAGTATAGATTACAGAATTTTCTACTTGTGTAGCAAAGAATATACTATGATTACCAATATTCCCCCCCACATCAACAATGGTATATTTTCTTTTTTCTTTAAAATAATGTTTTAAAACTTTTCTCAACATTTCTCCTTCAAAAAAATCTTTTTTGAAAAAAATTATACGTTGAATTAAATCAATTTCATGTAAATTTTTTAATGAAGGCAACCATATTTTAATATTAGTATAAGATGGAATATTATAAATATAATTACTCTTCCTTAACTTTTTTATCTCCTTTCTTGTTAAAATATATGATTTTAACGAGAAAGGAAAATAAAATAGTGCTTTTCTTAATCTCAATTTTTCAAGCTTTTCAAACATATACCTTGAACTTAATAACACTCTCATATAAATTTTATTTTTAATATTCATTATATATCTCCCCCATCTATTATTTTTTATTTAATTTTTCATACATCTTATTAATATATCTCGTTTTAAATAACACAATATAAAAAGTATTATTAAAATAAAATATCTAATACAAACCGCTTCATAAAAATTTAGGAAAAACAAAGATAATATTAAAATTGCAATAGATAAATTTATCATAAACTTATAATCTACAACAACAGTATTAATCGACATACTGTTACAAATTCTTATCATAAAAATCAAATGTAATAAAGTCAAAACAACATAACAAATAAGTGTAGAATATCCTGCTGCAATAAATCCAAAAACAGGAATTAAAATATAATTTAAAATTATATTCAATACAGCTCCAACGCCTGTTGCTATAGAAAAATAAATTGGTTTCTCATAATAAGCTTCAAAATTAGCAAAGCACAAATACATACCATAGAAAAAAGCACTAACTGCTAATGCTGGAAATGCAAAAATAGCTGTTTGATAATTTGGTGGAGCTAATACTGATATTATTTCTGGTGCTATTAGTATAGATAACAATATCAAACTTGCATATATTAATAAACAAGTATTAATTTTTCTTTTTATAATATCAAATTTTTTTAATTTAATATTTTCGAAAAACCATGGTTGTATAGCTGAACTAATACTCATAATTATAATCATTAATACCATAGAAGAACTATTAGCTATACTATAATATGCTGCATCAATGCGATTACATAGCTTATCAATCATAATTTTATCTGATGATGATAAAATTATTTGTGCTAAAGCATGGGGCATAATAGCAATAGAATAACGTAAGGCAAATTTCCAATATCTAATTTCATACAATATTTTTCCCTTATAAAAAACACTTAAATAAATAAAACCATATATTAACAATTTAGCAAATACATAACTTAAAACTAAAGTTTCACCTTTATTTCCAAAAGATAAATATTGAATAGAAAATAGCGCAGCAATTTGTATAACTAATGTTGAAAATATAGTTACAATTGTTATTTTTTTATAATCATAATTATATCTTTTTATCCATAACCAATTTAAAAAAGAAGTATTTAAAAGTGCACAACAAAACATAGCAATAATAATATATATCGGCAATCCTATTAAAATTTCAAAAAATTCAGAGAAACAGTATACGAAAAAAATAAATAAACTTATTATTATAGTCATTAAAAATTGAATTGATGATAAAAAACCTCTTCTATCATTTTCAAATTTCATAAATCCTACAGTAATACATCTATCGAGTGCCAGAACTCCTATTATAGAAATTAAAGCCTGCCATGATTGATAAACTGAAAATATGCCATATTCATAACTTGTCAAAACACGTGTATAAACAGGTGTAACTAAAAATAAAATGGCATTGGACACAATGGAAGACAGAGTATACCAAAATACAGCTTTTTTATTTGTTGAAAAAACATAATATTTATTTTTTATAATATTTAATATTTTCACTTTATCATTTACTCATCATCTTTCTTTATATCTAATTTTAACGATAAATCAAAAATTTTATTTTTAATTTTAGCAATTATTACTGGAAACATACCAGCTAACAGATACTTTATTTTTTTATTAATCGCTGGCTCTATTTTTGCTACTTTAATTGCATTTTCTTTAACATATTTTACTGAATCCTGAAATTCTTGATAGTTTTCATTTAAAGAGTTTGTTCCTATAATCTGTCTAATATTCCAAAAGTGGTTTAACCAAAAATGAACTTGTAAAGCGCTCAATACATAAGGTGTTCTTATGATTAAGTCCCTTTTTATACCTTGCAGAGCATATAATGCTCCTTTGCTTTGTCTAACATCATATTTAGTGGTTGCGCTATTGACATTATTTAATCTGTAATAATATATTTTTCTGCAACCTACAGCAACATAATTAGCTCGCTGAGCAGCATCATTAATAAATCTGTACCCTTCTGCTGTAAATAAATCTATTTTAAATCTCAGTCTATATCTTTCTATAAATTCACGTTTAAAAATTTTATTCCAAACTCCTATAGATATATGCGGAAATAACATTTCCGCAGTTGCTTTTTCAGCTGTCCATATTTGAATTTCCATATTTTTAACTTGCTTATAATCGCGCGTAGTAAAATTAACTAAATTAATTACCATATCAGCATTAGTATTAACTATAATTCCCACCATATAAGATACAAAATCATTTGCAAGCCAATCATCACCGTCAACAAAAACTATATATTCCCCTGTTGCCATCGACAGTCCGGTGTTTCTAACACCGGACTGTCGTGTATTAGTCGCATGATGTGCGACTAATACACGACAGTCCATTTTAGCAAAATCATCACATATTTTACCAGAATTATCAGTAGAACAATCATCAATAAGAATAATTTCTATATTTTTATAGTCCTGTTTTAAAATTGATCTAACACATTTTTCAATATACTTGTCAATATTATAGACAGCTACAAGTATAGATACTTTAGGTTCTTTCAACATCTTATTCTCCATTTAATACAGCTTTTTTTAAATACTTTATTCCTTCTGCTCTTTCTTTTCTTATAATTAATTCTGATATATCAAATTCCTCATTATCAAATATAGTATCAAAATCATAGCTGTTTTTATAAACTGCATTAAATGAATACTTATTTAATAATGTTTCTATTCTCGAAAATTGTTTTACATCAGATCTATAAAAAACAATAAAAGGTACTTTAAACATTATTGAAAATGCAGCTCCATGAAATGAATCCGTAAAAACTTTATCAGCATTATTAAATAATTTTACAAACATATCAGGCGGCACAATTAAACTATCCTTATTATATTTATTACCAGTTATAACTATCAGTTTTAAACTATTTTTTTCTGCATATTTTAATATATCACTCCATGTTTCTGGTGATTGTTCACTTAAAAAATATACCAAAATATATTTTTCTTTCATCATAATACAAGCATTATCAGTATTTGTTATATTAGCCCACTCTTCTCTTGTTAAAAGAAAAACCGGATCAGGCATAATTGCAACATCTAAATTAGTTAAATTTTTTATAAGTTCCTGACCAGAAAATTCTCTAACAGATAAATTTTTAAAATCAGCTATATAATTTTTATAAATTGTCGTCATATCTTCAGGTATATTATCAATACCTAAAGATGGTGCATAAGCAATTCTCTTATCTTTTGATATGAATCTTAAAAAAAACAAATTAATATCACAAGGATTATTTTTTAAATGTGCCGGCGACCAAACCTGGTCGCTGCCTACAATAGCTTTTGCATCATTAAAATTCAACAAACACAACTCATGATAACTTATTTTTAATAAATTTAGTTCTTTTTTTAAGTTATTAAAAACTTTTTGTTTCTTTTTTTCGTTATACCATTTTAACTGATTAGCAGTTATCAAAGGAAATTTAAGTAATAATGATTTAATATAATTTTTAATATATTCTTTTTTAGAAGTAACTAATAGACTAATTGGCTTAGCGCCTATTTTTTTTAAAATATAACATAATGCAAAATTTTGAAGCCTGCTTCCATAGTTTTCATATTGAGTAAACGTAGCAATATATACTTTCAATTTATAATTCCTTCCTAAATTCACTGAATATCATAAGGATCTTCGCTAATCATTTTACTACCGTATTCCGTCATTAAATTATATTTATTAAATGAATATTGTTTAGAAAATAAGTTCTGGTTATCCATATAGTATTCTTTATCAGCGCCTATCAAACCTAAGAAACTATCATAAAACATATCTGTAGTAAAATAAGCATGCTGTCTTTCTTTAGCAATTTTAAAAATTTCAGGATTATTTTGTATAAAATAATCTGAAAAGTAAATTACAAATGGTATTCTTTCCATTCTAAAATCAAATTTATTTCTTAACATTTCTTTACTTTCGCCATGGTCAGATGTATAAATAAAAACATCTATATTGTATTGTTGAAGTATATTAAATACTTCACTCATAACATAATCAGTATATAAAATAGTGTTATCATAATTATCATTTACATTATCTTCACTAAATTTTTTAAATTTATTAGTATATCCTTTATATGGATGATGACTGCCTCCCAAATGTACTACGATAAGCTTCTTATTACCATAATCAGGTATGTTTAAATAATTTAATAATTCTTCATCATAATGGGCACCTTCTAAAAAATGTTTATATTTAGCTCTCTGTGCAATAACATTATAAGCCTCCCGATAATTAGACAAATTACCTTGTTTGCTTATCCAATATGTGTCAAATCCAGATGCATTAGCAACATCAATTAAATTAAGCGATGTATATATTTCTTTATTATTGTATTGACTTTTCTCTGTTAAAAAATATACTAAAGATTTATTTGTAGCTCTATAAGAAGAATAAACATTATCATATAAAATAAAATTATTATTATTTGATTGTTTTGTTAACCATGGAGTATTTTCTCTTTCATAACCATAAGCATTCATATAGTCCCGGCAGGCTGACTCTCCTATAATTAAACATACAGTACGCAAATTACTATTAGCATTTATGTTATGCAGATTAGTTTTCATATCTGCCATCTTTTTAACTTGTTCAAAATATCCGTAAGCTAATTTAAAATCTCTATGTATATATAAATGATCTTCTTTGAAAATCATGAAGTAATCTAAAATAAAACAAATAAGTAAAGTAAATATTACAAAATTTCGTCCAAATCCAGTAAATTTATATTTTTTATTGCATATATATATATATATGCAAATTACAAAAAATAAAACTAAACTGCTCAAGACGGTAATTTTATATGCACTAAAAAAATTTAAAGTTTCTTCAAAATTTGTTTGCAATAAAAGAAAATAAGTCTCCGAGGTAACTGCTATATCAAAAGAAATATAATACCCAATATAGAGTAATGAAATAATTATAATAATTGATTCTATAATACTAATTATAAATTTAGGGCAATTAAGCCTGTTAAGACATATTAAAATTAATACTAATGTTTCTGCAAAAAATAATTCATATTGAACTTCGTTAAACCCTATACCCAGTTCTTTGGTATATAAACTGAATGTTCCAGCTCCTGCAATATAAAAAATTATTCCACATGATAAAGGAATGTAGGTTTCTATTTTAAGTTTAACCAAAAATGCAAATATAGTACCAAAAAAAATTGTACAAGCAAAACATTTAATTACACGTGGGTCTATAAATATAGAAGAATAATGGCTTTTATGCGTACAAAGAAATAAAATTAAAAAAATCGAAATAAATACTGAAAACCATTTCATTGAAAAATTAGAAATTATTAGATTTAAAAATTTTCTTATAATCATCTCATTCAAACTCTTCTTTTCAATTTAAATATAAATTTTGCTATTTTTTCTCCACAAATATATTGAATAATTATTTTGATATATTTTTTACACCTTCCCCATTTTGATAGCCAACTGCCATCAAAATGATGTATTGTGTATGTATTTTCCGTAATTTTTATTTTTCCAGTATCTGGATCTTTGGGTGAAAAATACTCTTTTGGATAAATATAAATATCTGCGCATTTTTGTATTGTATTAATATTTTGCAAGCCATGTCTTATTAAAATTTCAGTAGTATAATGAACCACCGTTTTTTTATTTAAACTTCCATCACCATTTTTAAAATGCAATGTATCATATAAATCAAGTATTTCTTTGTAAAGGCCGAGGCCGGGGTTTACTCCAAGGCCGAGGCCGGGGGCAACCGCAATTGCAGTTGCCCCATTTTTATTATTACCATCTTGCTCACATCCCATAAATGGTCCGTTTTGTATAATATCATCTAAAGATTTTATCACTTCCACATCCGTATCAAAATAAATACCACCATATTTATACAATATCCAAAACCGTGCATAGTCACTTACAAACGCCCATTTTTTAGCTTCATAAGCTTCTTTACAATACTTGTTCTGATTTACATCAAAATTCTTTTCATTCCACTCTATAATTTCATAATCTGGGCAATATTTTTTCCACGTCGCAATATACTTTTTAGCATTTTCAGGCAATGGATTACCGCCAAACCAACAATAATGTATTTTCTTTGGTATTACTTTAACCTTGCTAACTACTTTCTCAATTTCCATTTATAAATACACAGCCTCAAACTTTCAGGTATTATTGCAACTACGCTTCGTAAAATCGCATATGCCAACAAATCAAAAAAATTTATTATCCTAATTTTATACAAAGCTTTTTCAAACTTTGCTATGCACTTCACATATTCCCATCCACCGCGACGTGCTATCATATCCTGACCAGCACGCACTTTCACTAATACAGCATCAATATTTTTAGACTTATAACCTGCTTTTAACATTCTTGCCCACAACCAATAATCTTCAAAATAAGGCATATGCTGGTACCCGTCAACATTTTGCACTGCCTGCTTTTTAAAGATTACTGTCACATGGTTAAATGGATTGCGTTTTTTAACAAAAATTAATATTTCATTATGTGTTAACGGTACGTTTCTATAACCTGCTATTTCATATGTATTTTCTGCAAATTCTGCTATTTGCCCGCCGCATAATGTTAGCTCTTTATCTTTTATAAATTCCTGTATTTGTAGTTCAAAACGGTTTGGCTCTGCTATATCGTCGGTATCCATTCTGGCAATAAGTTCATTACTGCATTTTTCCATGCCATAGTTAAGTGCTTTACCTAAACCTTGGTTTTGTTTTAGAGGATACGTTTTAAAAATATCAGAATATTTTTGTTTGTATTTTTCAATTACTGCATACAGTTCTTTTGTTAACTCGCCGTCTTGCACTAATACTATTTCATTAGGTGTTAGTGTTTGGTTAATTACACTGTCTAACGCCAGGTTTAAATATTCTGCTTTTTCTTTTTTATATACTGACATCAATACAGTAAATTTCACGTCTTACTTTACCCCTTCGGTGCTTTCTTTGGTTATCAGCACTTTTAATGTTTGCAGCATTAGCGTTAAGTCGTACATTACGCTTACGTTTTGGATATAGATTAAATCATACACTAATTTGTCGTAGGCAGTTGTGTTGTACTTGCCTGCTATTTGCGCAAGGCCTGTTATGCCGGGTTTTACGTTGTGACGGTAGGCGTATTCAGGCTTTTCTTTGATGAATTGTTCTACAAAGAACGGTCGCTCCGGCCTTGGCCCAACAATGCTCATTTCGCCTTTTAGTACGTTTATCAGCTGCGGCAGTTCGTCTAATCGTGTTGCGCGCATAAAGTGCCCAAATTTTGTTATACGTTGGTCGTTTTCACCTGCTAATACAGGCCCTGTTTTAGCTTCAGCGTCCTGTCTCATGCTTCTAAATTTATGCACTTTAAATTCTTTGCCAAATCTACCTACTCTTACTTGGCTGTAGATTGTTGGACCAGGGCTATCAAGTTTTACTATTACCGCCGTTACAAGCATTACCGGCGATAGTAAGATTAATGCTATTACCGAAACCACTATATCCAGCGTGCGTTTTAAAATGCGCTGTTCCAATGTTAACAGCATGCGCGATACTCTTTGCGTTGGCAGGTCGTCTATCTGCCACAGGTACATTTTGCTGCATGATATTTCGTACAGTGTCGGTACAAGTATTACCATTTTCTTTTTTTCGTTGGCAATACGCAGGATATGCTCTTTTTCTTCCACCGGCAGGCTTTCGCCGATAAGGACGATGTCGCTTGCTTCTATTTGCTTGATGGTGTCTGTTTCATTATCCGTTGATATAAATTTAAGGGTACTTTTTTCTAAACCGTAGGTTTTACGGATTTTAGTTTTAAGTTTTTCCTGTTCTTCTGAATCTGCCGCTACAAATACAGTAGGTATGGGCAAGTGCTTTACTTCAATTTGGTGCATTACATACTGCCACAGTGTCAAAAACATAAAACCAAATACTGCGGAATAGATAATTACCATGCGTGAATATTCAAAGTCACGCAGGAAGAAGGTTACTGCCATAGCGACGATGAAGATATTGCCTACGGCAACGATGAGATTTAGAAAAATTTCACTTAATCTTTTGCGTATAAGGCTGAAGAGCCCATAGATATTAAAGAAAAAGATTAAAAATACAGAGAGCAGCACAGTAAGGCGGATATGGAAATCTATCTGCATGCTGCGCATAGAGTCACTCTGCATATAAATCGCTATAAAAGTTGCAATTTGAATACAAAGTAAGTCGCCAAAGATTAAGAGTAGTTTACGGAATATTTGTGCCAAAGGTACACGTTCTTTCTGTTAATTTTATCTAAATTAAAAATTTATAATATAATTGTACCATACCTTTACCCCCCCCGCAAGACATTTCGGTTAGAGTAAGTCTAACTTTTACTGGTCTTGGTGAAACTTTATCCCTGCCGGCAGGTTAGCGCGGCGACGCCATTTTACGATAACCCGCACTGCCGGTGGTGCGTGAAAGCATACTGCAAATAAAAAATTACAATTAAAAAGAAATAGGAATATGCTGAAAAGCTGGTAGCAAAAACTATGGCGGCTATCTATTACCGATTTATTTCATGCGCGAACAGATAAAATCGTGTTCGCGAACGAAGAAGCCATAGCATTTTTGCAGAGCTTTAAAGTATATTCCTATTGCTTTTGCTTGCATAAAAAAATACCATCACAATTGTGATGGCGTTATTAGATGATAATATTATAGTTTATTCTTACCCTATTCCTATTTTCCCAAACCTTCTCTTGCCACAATTTTATCCAAAATTTCTGCGCCCTTAAAAACTACTTTATCACATTGAATTTCAGGCTCAAAATACTTGGGCTTTACTTCGCAGCAATCGTAACTGCCTGTTTCGGCTTTAAAAGTATCAACAAATTCTTTGCAAAGTTCTCTTACCTTACAGCCTTCTTCTTTACCGTTGCGTTTTACATACAGTGTGCTAAGCACCATGCATGCACCGGTAACCACACCGCAGGCAGCACCTGCGCCCATACCGCCGCCAAAGCCTGCCGCAATTTTAAGCGCCTGCGGCGGCAGCTGCATATTATAAGCCCAATTTGCTCCATAAAGAATTTTTTCGGCACAGTTAAGGTTCATTGCCTTGCCGTAACCTTTTTGCAATAATTCAAGCAGCATTGTTATCCCTCCTATAACTCAAAATCCACTGCTTCATCTTTTTCTAAAGATTCCGGAACATCTATTAAACGCTGGTTGCGCGAGCCGCGGTACGGAAAATCCAAATCGCGCTGCGCGAGAATAAACGGCCCGTCTACCAGTACGTTAATTTCCTTAAGCACCGGCAGATTTTTTACTTCGTTATACACATAACCGGTGTAGCACCACACGTTCAGCCCCGGTTTAAGTTTTTTTATTGCCTGCAAAAATTCCAGTACGCCGTCTGCCTGCGCCAGCGGGTCACCGCCGCTTAAGGTTATGCCCCTGTGCAGCGGCGTAAGCCTTTGCACCACGTCCTTAGCCAGTTCTTCAGGCGTATATTCCGTGCCGCCTTCAAACGGAAGCGTAGACGGGTTATGGCAGCCTTCGCAGTGGCGCGGGCAGCCCTGAAAGAACACTACCGCACGTATGCCGGGTCCATCTACGATAGATTCATTTAAAATACCTGCAACCCTCAGCATAGCCAGCCTCCTTATTCCGTGCAGCAATTAGCGCGCTGGCGAATCTGCGTGAGCTTCTTTTCGCATACCGGGCAGTAATCTGTATCAATAATGCCGGTATAACCGCAGTCCTCACAGTAATCAATCGGGAAGTTAATGCCTACATAACCGCAGTCGCATGCCAGCATATGGCGCAGAACATCTTCAACTGCCTGCAAATTATGCACAGGCGAAGATTCAAACTCTACATAGCTGATATGCCCGCCATTGGTAAATTTATGATACGGCCCTTCAACGCGCATCTTATCAAACGCGCTGATTGGATAACCAACCGGCACATGGAAGGAATTTGTATAGTACGCTTTATCGGTCACGCCGGGAATAATGCCGTACTCCTTGCGGTCGATACGGATAAAGCGTCCGGAAAGCCCTTCTGCCGGCGTTGCAATAAGGCTGAAATTCAAATCATATTTATCGCAGTATTCATCTACGCGCTTGCGCATATAACCAATAATTTCCTGCCCCAGCTTCTGCGCTTCTTCGCTCTCGCCATGATGTTTGCCAATCAGTGAAGTAAGCGTTTCGGCAAGGCCGATAAAACCGATGGCAAGCGTACCGTTTTTAATTGCAGACTCAATGCGGTCATCTTTTTTAAGTTTATCGCTGCCCATGTAAAGCCCCTGCCCCATCAAGAACGGCAGGTCGCGCACACGCAGGTTGCACTGCACGCGGTAACGGTGATAAAGCTGCTCCGCAACAAGATTCATCATATCGTCAAGCATCTGATAAAACTTGTCTATATTGCGTTCTGCTTTAATGGCAAGGCGAGGAAGGTTAATTGTTGTAAACGAAAGATTGCCGCGCCCGGTGGTAATCTCCTCACCATGGCGGTTGGCAATAACGCGCGTGCGGCAGCCCATGTAAGCCACCTGTCCGCCGTAATCGCGGTTGTAAGTGGTATCCATAAAGCTGAAAGTCGGGTTCAGGCGCTTTGCAGCCACGCTTATTGCCTGCTGGAACAAATCATAGTTCGGGTCGCCGGGGTCTAAATTAACGCCGCGTTTAACGCGGAAAATAACGTTCGGGAAAATCGGATTTTCGCCGCGTCCAAGGCCGTTGCCGTAAGCCTTTAACAAATTGCGCGTAACCTTACGCCCGTTTTCGCTGGTATCAAGCCCAAGGTTAAGGCTGCTGAACGGCACCTGCGCACCGGCACGCGAATGCATGCTGTTTAAATTATAAACCAGCGCTTCCATAGCCTGAAAAACTTCGTTTTCTTCCGCACCTTCTACAAAATCGGCCATATCGGTATCAAAAAAGCCGAAAGACTGGCCGCCAAACATATCATTCTGGTTGCTTTGCAGTACAATAGCAGCCAGCGCAGCCGCAGAACCCGGGCGTTTCGGCGGGCGGATATAGCCATGCCCGTTATTAAAGCCTTCATGCAGCAGCCTGCCAAGCGGAATGTTCAGGCAATTTAAGGTTTTTCCGTAAAAATCAAGGTCATGAATATGAATATCGCCGCGTTTATGCGCCGCCGCCATTTCTTCCGGAATAACACGGTTCAAATAATATTCGCGGCTAGCAGCCGATGCAATTTGCAGCATTTTAGCCGATGGCGAATTAGAGATATTAGCGTTGTCGCGGTCGGTTTCCTTTAAAATTTCTGCCACGGTATCCATAAGTTCGCTGCGCGCATTGCGGATATCCGTACGTTTGGCACGGTACAAAATATAAGATTTTGCAGTTTTGGCGTGGCCTTTTTTAATTAAAACCTTTTCAACAATATCCTGCACATGCTCAACATCAACAATTTCCTTGTTTTCTGCTTTCAGGCATTTTAATACGCACAGTGTAATTTCCACCGCCATTTCGCGGTCTGCACCGCCAACGGCCTGCGCTGCTGCAAAAATAGCATCCGTTATTTTGCTGTCATCAAACGCTACAATACGCCCATCGCGTTTACGAATTTTCATGCTCGGCGTCACTCCGTTCCTTATTTTCGTTGTTATTAATAATACGCTGCAATTCCTGCATAAAATTGTTCACATCGGCAAACTGCCTGTAAACAGAAGCAAAACGTACGTAAGCAATCTGGTCTGTTTTTTCCAGATGGTTCATAACAAGCTCGCCAATAACTTCGCTGCGCACCTCCGATTCACCGCGCATACGCAGTTCGCGCTCAATATGGTCTGCCATTTCCTTAATTTTTTCGTAAGAAATCGGGCGTTTTTCAAAAGCCTTTATCAAGCCGTTCAAAAGTTTTTTCGATTCAAACAGCTCGCGGCGCCCGTCTTTTTTATTTACAACCAAAGGTGTTTCTTCGTATTTTTCGTAAGTAGTAAACCTGCGGCCGCAATCGGGGCATTCACGCCTGCGGCGGATAGAAGCACCGTCATCAACCGAACGGGAATCTACAACTCTGCTGTCATTATAATTACAAAATGGGCATCTCATACATTCACTTCCTTGTATTTGTTGGATAAGCACTTATATTATAACATAACGCCAACTCAAAAGAAACAAGATATTGTGTATATTTAAAATCACAAGCAAATTTTACCCCAAAATATAGAAAGCCCCTGCTAACATAAGCAGAGGCTTTAAATGCAGTATTAAGTTAAAATCAGCCGCGAATCCAGGGCGGAATCTCAGTATCGGAAGAATGTTTGTGAATAATTCCGCTGCCGCCCATATGCGGTTTATTGTTATTGCTGTCGCTATCGTGCTGCTGCTGATAACCGCCGCCCGGACGTACAATAGAAGGTTTGCCGCCATGCGTCGGCATTTCCTTGTTAAAGCCGGTAGCAATAACGGTAACACGGATTTCGTCTTTAAGAGTTTCGTCGATAACCGCGCCGAAGATAATATTGGCTTCGGGGTCAACGGCTTCGGTAATAATATTGGATGCTTCGGTAACATCAAACAGCGACAGTTCTGCGCCACCGGTAATGTTAAACAGCACGCCGCGCGCACCTTCGATAGATGCTTCCAGAAGCGGGCTCTTAATGGCAGCTTCGGCAGCAGCGCGTGCGCCGTCGTCGCCTTTTGCCATGCCAATACCCATCAATGCAGAGCCTGCGTTAGACATAACCGTTTTAATATCGGCAAAGTCCAGGTTAACAAGGCCCGGAACCGCAATCAAATCGGAAATGCCCTGAACGCCCTGACGCAGAACATCATCGGCAATGCGGAAGGCTTCCAGCATGGAAGTTCTTCTGTCGATAACCTGCAGCAAACGGTCATTAGGAATGGTAATTAAAGTATCAACTTTTTCTTTGATATTTATAATGCCGCTTTCAGCCTGATTCATACGGCGTTTGCCTTCAAAAGAAAACGGTTTGGTAACAACGCCTACGGTAAGTGCACCAACTTCGCGCGCACATTCGGCAACAATAGGTGCTGCGCCGGTACCTGTGCCGCCGCCCATGCCTGCGGTAACAAATACCATATCTGCGCCCTTCAGCGCATCCAGAATCTGGTCGCGGCTTTCTTCGGCTGCTTTTTCGCCGATTTCCGGGTTAGCACCCGCGCCAAGACCTTTGGTCAGCTTTTCGCCAATCTGGATACGTGTCGGTGCTTTGGAAAGCAAAAGTGCCTGCGCATCGCAGTTTACCGCAATAAATTCCACACCCTTCACGCCTGCGGAAATCATTCTGTTAACGGCATTGTTGCCGCCACCGCCAACACCGATTACCTTGATATTGGCAAGATTGTCCATGCCTTTTTCTTCAAACTCTTCAAACATTATTTATATTCCCCCTTAATAAGTTGGGTAAATTCCATCACATAGATATCAAAATAATATTCAACATATAACGGTATTTTTCCTGCTGCATTAAAAAATTATTTTATTTTTTTAGAAACAGATGGCGGATGGCAGCAAGATTGTTAAAAATGCGCATCCCAAAAATCAAAATAGCGACAAGGTACAAATCTATGCCCAGCAAAATACCAAAATAGCACAAAAACGCTGCCAAAACAGCATTGGTAAAAAAGCCTGTAATAAATACGGTATTATCATATTTGCCTTCCATGCTGGAGCGCATACCGCCAAAAACAGTATCAAGCGCTGCCATCAGCGATACGGAAAGCAAACGGGCATATTCAAACGGCAGATACAGGGGAAAATACCATCCGGCTGCAAAGCCGATTACAATACCGGCGAGTGCATAGAGCATATTATTTACCCTCCTTTGCCGTTTCCTGATGTTCTTCGGCTGCCTGAGCATATTCAAAAGTGCGGCGGCCTTTAAAAGCAGGTATTTTTACAACCTCCGGCATGGTAAGCTCTGCCTGAATACCCCAGAACTTAAAGGTATCAAGCACGCCGCCCCTTAATTTAAGGGCACTGGCAAGATTTGAAGGATTGCCAATGGCAAGTATTACATAAGGCGGTGCGCTGCGGTTATTATTTACCGAAAGCGTAGGCCCTGCGCAGCGTATTTCACTGGTTGAAACAAGCCTTTCGCCGTTAATGGAAATTGCTTCTGCACCGGCAGCGCGCAGTTCGTTAATTACGCGCAGCAGGTCATCATCGTGAATAATATACAAATTGGGGTTTTCGCCAACTTGCGCTGTTACTTTGCTGTCATCAAGAAGTAACTGGATACCCTTGCCTTCCAGCGGAACCTCACCGGCAAATTCCTTCAAACGTTCCAGTTCGTTTTCCAAAACCTTGTCGCTGCTGTTATTGGCCTGCAGTTTTTCAATTTCCTTAGCCAAATCGTCGCGCTGCTGTTCTACAACACGCAGGCGCTCTGTTAATTCTTCAGCACGCTGGACATTAATGGTTTTCTGCCGTTCGGTAGTTTTTATCTGAGTTGCCAGCATAAAGCCCAAAACGGCAAAAACCAGTACAAGCATTATTTTGGCATGTTTATTTGCTAACATAAATTTTCAAATTCCTTTCAAAAATATCAGGCTTTCTGCCTTAACTTAATATAAGGCTTTGCGAAGGTTAAGTCAATATATTCAGCTCTAATATTTTTTGTTTTTATATCATTGAAAACCGTAATAAAAATATCCAGCTTATCAGAAATGTTATCTGCATTACCCAAAAGAATCGGATAACCGTAGCGCAGGTTAAACTTAACATTATTGCTGCCGTCAACAGCAATTTCGGAGATAGAATCGGTTACTTCCTTATCAAGCTTGCTTAAAAATCCTAAAATTTCAAGCACGTTTTTTTCTTTAATCGTGTCGCCAAAAAATATATTGCCGGTTACAACGCCGGAAAGCACAGGAGCGTCGGCTTCTTTAATACCGTCGCTGACACTCATTACAACACCGTTATAATCAACCTGCGCATAACCTTTATACGAGCAGGCAATGTACAGCGCCGGTATGCGCTCTTTTACGCGCACCACCAACACGCCCGGCCAGTGGTATTCGGTTTCCGCCTTTTCAAAGCGCACGTCACCGGCAATGGTTTTTTCTATTGCCGAAGGCGAAACAACAAATAAATTAACCGGTTCCTGTGTGCCGCACATACTTAAAAGCTCGCTCTGCGTAAGCTGCGAAGTACCTTCAATAACAATGCTGCCAAAGGCCGTTCCCGGGGAAGTCGCCCATCTCCATGCCCCGGCAAGCGCGCCTATAATAACGGCTGCAATAAAAAACAGGCGCAAAAGGCGTAACCGCCGCTTTTTACGGTTTGCTTTTAAACGTTCGCGTGTCGATTGCACCTTTAACACCTCTTAAAAATATTCTTGGTTACTAAGTAAATTATTTATTATTAACTGATGCGGATTGTAAAATAATATTGCACAATTCCGGGAAAGAAATTTCTGCCGCAGCTGCCGCTTTAGGAACAAGGCTGGTTGCGGTCATGCCGGGCACGGTATTAATTTCAAGCACATAGCCGTTGCCTGCTTCATCAAGCATAACATCGGCACGGGCAACGCCGCTGCAGCCTAAAACTTCATAAGCCTGTTTGCTTATTTCCTGCACTTTTTTGGTTGTTTCTTCATCCAAATCTGCCGGGCAAATATATTCCGTTGCGCCTTTTGTATATTTGGAATGATAATCATACGTACCGGAATGCGGGGCAATGTGAATAACAGGCAGGGCAACCACTTCACCGTCTTTCTGCATCATAGAAACGGTAAGTTCCTTGCCGCCGATAAATTCTTCCACCAGAATATCACGGGAATATTTAAAAGCGTTTGCAAGCGCTTCATCAAGCTGTTTTTCTTCTTTAACAATTTCCACGCCGATACTGGAACCCTGGCTTGCAGGTTTAATAACTACCGGCAGGCTGAAACGCTGCATAATTTTTTCTTTTATGCCGCTTTCCTTTTTATTAACAATCAGGCAGGCCGGGGTGGAAATGCCTGCGTCGCGCAGCATGCGTTTGGTAATAACCTTGTCCATGCAGGATACACTGGCAATCATGCCGCTGCCGGTATAAGGCATCTCACGTATTTCCAGCAAAGTCTGCAAACGTCCGTCTTCGCCGTAAAGGCCGTGCACAGCGTTAAAAACAACTTCTGCTTTGCTTTCGGCAAGCTGTTTGCCGAAATTGCGCGGGTCAAGGTCAATTTCAACAACATTGGTATACCCATATTCCCTCAGCGCATTGGCAATGGCTGCGCCGGTATTTAAAGAAACCTCACGTTCTGCGGAAGGCCCGCCCATTACAACTGCAACTACCTGATTTTTGTTAAACATTTTCATTGCTCCTTTGCAAATCTGCTACTAATGCTTCGCCAACTTTATATACATCACCTGCGCCGATAGTCATAACCAAATCACCGGTGCGGGCATTTGCCGCAAGATAATTTTCTATATCCGCCATTGACGGCACATACTCAACATCAACGCCCGAAGTTTTCTTAATGCCTTCGGCAAGCTTCTGGCTGTTCACGCCTTCAATAGGTTCTTCGCTGGCCGCGTAAATATCGGTTACTATAAGTTTATCGCAGCCTTTAAAGCAGGCGCAGAACTCATTAAACAAAAGCTGGGTGCGCGTATAGCGGTGCGGCTGAAAAACACAGATTAAACGCTGCGGCTTCGTTTGCAGCGCAGCTTTTAAGGTTACGCCTATTTCCGTGGGATGATGCGCATAATCATCAACAACCCATACGCCGTTAACGCGCCCTTTGGTTTCAAAACGGCGGTGCGCACCAGTAAATTCCTTCAGTGCTTTTAAAATGCTGTCCGTTTTTATTCCCATTTCAACAGCGCAAACAAGCGCGCCCAACGAATTAAGCACATTGTGCCTGCCGGGAACTATCAGCTGAACTTCCGCAAACAGGCTGCCGTTTTTATAAACTTTATAATCCGTGCCGCCGGTATGGTAAACAATATCTTTGGCAACGTAATCGGCCTGTTCATCATCAATGCCGTAGCTGATAACACGGGTTTCAGTTTCCTGCGCCAGACGTCGGAGCTTGGGGTTATCCATACACAGCACCGCCGCGCCGCCCGGTTTTACGCTGCCCACAAACTGCTTAAAGGCAGCATAAATATTTTCTTCGCTGCCATAATGGTCCATATGATCGTTTTCAATATTTGTAACAATGGCATACTTAGGATAAAACTTTAAAAAAGAACCGTCGCTTTCATCAGCCTCAGCTACCACATATGGTCCTGCCCCATTACGGGCGTTACCGCCCAAGCTGCCAACCTCACCGCCAATAATAATGGTCGGATCGATATCCGATGCAGCAGCAATACAGGAAATCATTGCACTGGTAGTAGTTTTGCCGTGAGCACCTGCCACAGCCACCCCATCAGCATGATTAAGAATCTCTGCCAGCACATCTGATCTGTGCAGAATAGGTAAATTACGTTTTTTCGCTTCCATCAGTTCGGGGTTATTTTGATGGATAGCACTGGATATAACTACGGCGTCGACATCGTCGACCTGACATTCGGCATGACCCATGTAAACCAAAGCGCCCTCTTGAGCAAGCTTAGCTCCCATATGACCGGCATTAAGATCAGAACCTGATACCTGATAACCGCGTTTGAGCAAAACATGCGCAATAGCACTCATTCCGGCTCCTCCAATACCGATAAAATGAATGTTTTGCAGACCTTTAAGCACTAAAAGCCCTCCTCCGTCATTTTCTTACTAAGTTCAACGCCTGCTGCGCGATTTCTGCCGCCGCCTCAGGTCTTCCCAAACTTTTTGCAGCTTTTTTCATAGCCTGCAGTTGGTTATCGTTGATCAGTAATTTTTCTATCTCTTCCAACAATTTTTCGCCTGTCAGTTCTTTATCCAAAATAACCTTAGCTGCTCCGGCCGCCTCTACGGCCTTAGCGTTAAATTCCTGGTGATTGGCTGTAGCGTAAGGATATGGTACAAGCACAGCAGGAACACCCTTTGCTGTCAACTCTGCCAAACCGATAGCTCCGGCCCGAAATACAGCCAGATCGGCAGCTGCCAAAGCAACCGGCATATTATGCAGATATGGCCTGATCATAATGTTATCGTCCAATGATCCGGCCTTCCTCATTTCAGCCATATAATATTCATAATTAACTTCACCGGTAGCATGCAGCACCTGCACATCTGAGCGTCCCGACAGCTCGCGCTCTACATACTGCATGGCATTATTGATGCTGCGGGCCCCTCGGCTTCCACCTGATACAAGAATAGTTTTTTTGTTTGCATCAAGCCCAAGCTCAGCAACAGCATCCTTACGTTTTTTCTGCATGATCTCGCTGCGAATAGGATTCCCTGTAAAAATCTTTTTTGACGAACCGCCAAAATATTTTTCGGCCTCACTATAACCTAAAAAAACCTTTCTCACATAACGCGCCAGAATTTTATTAGTTACACCAGGCATTGCGTTCTGTTCCTGAATACATGTGGGAATACCTTTTAAAGAAGCTAAAAACACGATTGGACCACAAACATAACCGCCAGTACCAATAACTAAATCCGGCTTCAACTTATCAAGCAGGCTGTAGGCATCTTTAAGCCCATGCAGCAGTTTTATGCCTGAACGCAATGTGTCTAAACTTAAACTGCGTTTAAAACCTGCAACATCAATAAATTCCAAATTATAACCGTAACGTGGAATAATATCTTTTTCCAAACCTTGCCTTGTCCCGACAAAGGTAATTTCCACATCAGGACGGATAGCCTTGATTTGATCGGCAATAGTCAGCGCCGGATAAATATGCCCGCCGGTACCGCCGCCAGAAAGTATAACTTTCACAGTTTTTCCTCCTAGCCTTTACTTTGGCAATGCCGCAACCAAATTTTTAAAATAACGGCCGCGTGCAGGGAAATTTTCAAACATATCATACGAAGAACAGGCAGGTGACAGTAATACTACCTGTGGCGCAGCAGCCAGCTTATACGCCAGCTCAACAGCCTCATCCATTGTCTCTACTTTTCTGATATCGCCTACGCCTGCTGCTGCGGCGGCTTCATAAAAACGTTCTTTCGCTTCACCCAATAAAATCAGCACATCTGCCTTGGCCTGCACTAATTTCATCATCGGTTCCAAAGATGTCATTTTATCATGTCCGCCTGCCAGCAAAATTATATGCCCGTCAAAAGCTTCCAAAGCTTTTATTGTCGAATCAGGATTAGTTGCTTTCGAATCATTATAATATGGTACACCGTTAACTGTCATCACATACTCCAAACGGTGCTCAACACCTGTGAAATCCAGCAAAACCCTGCGCATATTTTCAATAGTGACCCCGGCAAAAAAACATGCCGCAATAGCCGCCAGTACATTTTCTTCATTATGACCGCCAAATACACGCAAGTCTTTTTTATGACAAACAGTATAAAGCTGTCTGTCCCAGGCAATAGTAAAATTACCTCCGTTTAAATATACGCCACGATTAAGCTGCTCCCTGCGGCTGAACCAGCAAACCCTTGAAGGGGCCAATTCGCCCCAGCTGCGTATAATAGGATCATCATAATTTAAAATCACGATATCATTCTCACGCTGTTTTTTAAATATATTACACTTCGCCGCACCATAAGCTTCCATCGTATGGTGGCGATCTAAATGATCGGGAGTCAGATTCAAAATTACTGCTACATCTGGGCGAAACTCACGCACACCTTCCAGCTGAAAACTAGACAGTTCCGCTGCAAGCCAGGCGTCAGCTCCTAAATTCTCAACTTCCTTAGACAATGCCTGTCCAATATTACCGCCAACGGCCGTTGGCACAGGCAAAGTTTTCAGCATTTCTCCTACTAAAGTAGTAGTTGTTGTTTTTCCATTCGTACCCGTAATTCCTATAATATGCCCATGATAACTGCGGTATGCCGCTTCTACTTCACTTATGACCTCTATTCCCATCTGCACGGCCATATCAGTCAAAGGATTAGCCAAAGGAATACCAGGCGATAAAACTATCTGTTCTACTTCCTGCAGCAAAGTTTCCCCATTGCCGCAGTACAGGCCACCACCTTGCTTTTTCAGCAGTTCCAGCAAAGCATTATCTATCTTTGTTTCCTTATCGCTATATAGAAGCACCCTGCAGCCTTGTTTCGCCAAAGCGTCAGCAGCTCCGCAGCCACTGATGCCAGTACCGTATACTAAAACCGTCTTTGTCATTAGCAGCCGCCTCCGTTCCCCAAACACCATAACCCGATACCGATTAAACCAAGCAGCAAACTACTGCCCGCAAAAACTTGCACAATCTTTGTTTCTTTCCACCCGCCCAATTCAAAATGATGATGAATAGGCGTCATACGAAAAATACGCTTACCGCCTGTTTTCTTAAAATAACCGACCTGAATAATAACCGAAGCTGCTTCCATAACATAAATCCCGCCAAGAATAATCAGCAACAGCTCTGTCCGTGTCAACAGAGCCAACGCAGCAATTCCTCCGCCCAGTGCCAAAGAACCTGTATCGCCCATAAAAACTTTAGCCGGATAACGATTGAACAGTAAAAAGCCCAAACAAGCACCTGTCAATGTCAAAGCAAAAATACTGAGGTCCATACTGCCTGACTGATAAGCAATATAAGCATAAGCCAACGTTACCGGTACTGTTACGGATGCAGCCAGGCCATCTAACCCATCAGTAAGATTGACAGCATTCGTAGTACCTACCAGAAGCAAAAACGCCAGTACGTAATATAGGCTTCCCAAGGGAACTGACAATGAGGTTCCTGGAATATTCAACCCCAAATTTACATGCGGCTGCAATTCAAGATAATAAACATAGGCACCAGCCAGCAAGAATTGTAAAAACAGTTTCTGTTTAGCTGTAAGCCCAAGATTACGTTTCATTACCACTTTAATATAATCGTCAACAAAACCAATCAGCGCATGCCCAAAAGTCAGAAGCAATGCAATCAAAACTGCCGGCGTCAGCTTGCACCATACCAGCACTGCAACCAGAACTGCAGTCAGTATCATCAACCCGCCCATTGTCGGTGTGCCACTCTTTTTTTGATGTGCCTGCGGCCCGCAGTCACGAATGCTCTGACCAAATTTCAATTTATGAAGCAGCGGTATCAGCACAGGTCCACTGGCTGCGCAGATCACAAAAGATGTCGCCAATGCTCCCCAAAGGCTGTAATCCATTTTCTATCAATCTCCAAACCTTATAGCTATAGCTGTTTATTTTTTAAAACTAACTCCAAAAGAGAATCCACCTGCATCGAATGCGAACCTTTTAAAAGCACTATGTCATGCGACTGCAGAAGGCTATCCAAAAGCTTGGCCGCTTCATCTCGGCCAGCACACCAATATGCTTTGCCTCCCAAAGCTTCAACTGCCGCGGCAATAGCTTTTGCTTCATCACCATAAGCGATTACCATATCCGTCTTTTCGCGAACAGCAAACTGACCAACTCTGCGATGAGAATCGAAAGAAATATCACCCAGCTCCAGCATATCAGCCAACACTGCAATCGTGCGGACGCCGTGGGCAGCTTTCTTTGCTTCATGTAAAGTTTTTAACGCTGCTTCCATTGAAGCAGGGCTGGCATTATAGGCATCATTGATTACCGTCATAGTACCTATATGCACTATTTCCTGACGGCTGCCTGTCAGTTTTGCTGTCATTAAAGCTTTAGCACTATTATTTAATTTTACACCAAAAGCAGCACCCACTGCAATCGCTGCCAAAGCATTTTGTACATTGTGTTCACCAATAAATGGCATATTCACTTCCGTACGTTCTCCTGATCTGCTGTCAATGCAGGTAAATACACTCCCATGAGCAGTTGTTACCACATTATCACCGCGGAAAGTAGCTTTACCTGAATACCCATAAGTAACAACCTGTGCCTTAGTTTTATCCGCCATTGCTGCAACATATTCATTATCAGCATTCAGCACCGCCAATTGTTCCTGTGTCAGATCTTCAACTAGCTCACTTTTTGCTCTGGCAATATTTTCCATACTTCCCAGAAGCTCCATATGTGTTTCACCAACATTAGTCACAACCGCTACATCAGGTTTTGCAATATCGCATAATTCCCTAATCTGACCCAAGCCGCGCATTCCCATTTCGACAACAGCAATCTCTGTATCAGCCTTAACGCTCAGCAATGTTTTTGGCAAACCAATTTCATTATTAAAATTTTCCTGAGTTTTGATCACCTTAAACTTAGTCGACAAGCAGGCAGCAATCATATCCTTAGTAGAAGTTTTACCATTAGAACCAGTAACAGCAACCACCTTTAAATTTTTATTACTCATTCTGTATGCATGCGCTATCTGCTGATAAGCAAGCAGCGTATCCTCAACAGTAATAATTACAGTTTCAGAGGGCAGTTCAGGCACAGGCTTTGACACCAGCACTGCCGCCGCTCCATGTTCCAACGCCATTTTACAATAAGCATGACCGTCAAAACGCTCACCACACAAAGCTACGAACAATTCACCACTGCTTTCAATCCGCGAATCAGTCGTAATCCCTGTGAAAATAAGCTCCTGCATATTTTCACAATGTCCACCTGTTGCCGTTATTATTTCCTGCAAGCTCAACATACAATCACCTTTTCTTCCAGTATTCCTGCACTACTTCACGATCATCAAAGTGAATAGTTTTATCTGCCAGAATTTGATAGTTTTCATGTCCTTTACCGGCGATCATAATTACATCATTCGCGGCAGCCTCAGACAAGGCGTGATAAATAGCGTCTCTGCGCTCTGCAATCAATTCCACACTCTTCCCTTCCGGAACATCCTTCAGCGCCTCTGCAATCTCGTCAATGATAACTGCCGGATCCTCAGTACGCGGATTATCAGAAGTAACTACGACCCTATCTGCCAGCTCCAAAGCGATCCTTCCCATAATAGGCCTTTTTTTATTGTCACGGTCACCACCGCAGCCAAATACTACCCACAGTTTGCCTTCCGTAATACTACGAGCAGTTTTCAGCACATTTTCCAAACCATCAGGAGTATGAGCATAATCAACAATAACAGTATACGGCTGTCCTGCTTCCACTAACTGGAAACGTCCAGGAACACCGTCGAAACCATTTAAAACATCAACAATAGTTTTTTTATCAATTTGTTCTGCCAACGCAATAGCCACAGCCGCCATAACATTGTAAACATTAAATTCACCCGTAATTTTTAAAAGCAGATCCATCTCGCCCACCGGCGTATGCAGCTGTAACCGCATTTGTTTAGCCTCAACTTTAAAAAACAACGGATAAATATCATTATTACGTCCTTCGCCATAAGTCAGTATTCTTGTTTTTGTGCGGTCGCATAAAATCGGCGAACTTGCATCATCCATATTAAAAACTGCTGTTTTATTCTCTTTTTTACCTTCATGCAAATGTTCAAACAACAGCCCTTTCGCATCGCGATAGTTTTCCAGTGTTTTATGAAAATCCAAATGATCCTGCGTTATGTTGGTTAAAGCAGCAGTGTCATATTCACAGCCGGCAACACGATTAAGTGCCAGTGCATGCGACGAAACCTCCATGACCACATACTCACATCCGGCTTCTTTCATTCTGTATAAAGCACGCTGCAGATCTACTACGTCTGGAGTAGTATTATGAGCTACAATAGCCTCGTCCTCGATCATTATATTGATAGTTCCTATAAGCCCAACCTTAAATCCGGCCTTACGTAAAATAGCACGCACAATATTGGTAGTAGTGGTTTTACCATTCGTTCCCGTTACCCCTATCATCCGCATAGTTTTACCTGGATAATCATAGAAAAAGGGAGCGATAACTTCCATTCCCAATCGGGTATCAGCCACCTTTAAAAGCGTCAATCCATCAGGACATACCTCTGGAACATCCTCAACCAAAGCTGCACCGGCACCAGATGCAGCAGCCTGCTCCAAGTATTTATGCCCATCCACATGTGCCCCTTTCAGACATATAAACAAACTGCCTTCTCTCACTTCGCGCGAATCAGCAGTTATATCCTTAATGATTTTATCGCAGTCACCAACAACCTGTACTTCAGGCAGTACAGCAACGATTTCTTCTAACAGCTTTTGCATATAGCATACCTCCAAAAGTGAAAGGGCAGCCTATATACAGGCTGCCTTCTAAAATCTTCATATATTATAGCATATTTTTAATAAGAAGGCTATGAAACGATTATTTTGCATAAGCATAGCCGTCATAAGCAACTTTACGGCTATCAGCCTTCACATAGATATTATTACGGGCAACTGTCATACCCAATTGTTTTTCAGCTATACTGGTGACTCTTTCCGGCCCCTTCAGCTGCTCAACTTCAATTTTTATTTCCGAATTTTTTAAAAGCAACGTAGCTTCCTGCTGCTTCAATGCAACAAGCTCATCACCTGTACGGACCAGGCTTTCGCTGCGTGCGACCGCAGCAAAATAAGCCACCATCACGAGCAGTACTAACACGGCAGCACGGCGACGCACAAGTTTATAGTCAACTTTTTTGACTTTGCGAACCCGCTCTACAGGTCTCTCATATTCAATTTCTTCCCATGCGTAGTTATCATACTTACGTGCTAACATGCTCCACCCTCCAAATCAGCGTTTGATCGCATAACGTAACCGTGCGCTGCGCGAACGCGGATTCGCCTCTATTTCCGCATCGCTGGGAACTATATTCCCCACTTTTTTTACAAGCGGCTTTCTGCCGCAAACACAAACTGGAAGCTGCGGCGGACATATACACCCTTTCGCCAGCTGTGCCAGTGTTTGTTTCACTATCCTATCTTCTAAAGAATGAAATGTAATCACTCCTATACGCCCGCCGCTTTTCAAACGTTCGACCGCCTGCGTTACAACATTTTCCAAAATATTCAATTCATCATTCACTTCAATACGGATTGCCTGAAACGTACGTTTTGCAGGATGCGGACCATCCTGCCGCGCTCCCTTGGGAATTGCCTTTTTGATCACATTCACAAGTTCAAAGGTAGTTTTAATAGGCTTTTCAGACCGTTCCTTAACGATAAACTGAGCTATTCTTTTACTCCAGCGTTCTTCACCATAACGGTAAATAATATCCGCCAGTTCTTCTTCTTTGTAACGGTTAACTATATAATAAGCATCTTTTTTACTTTCTTTATCCATCCTCATATCCAAAGGACCATCATGCATATACGAAAATCCACGCTCCGGTGTGTCCAGTTGATAAGAAGATACACCAAGATCAAAAAAAATTCCGTCAATCTTATCAATATCCAAGCCATCTAAAACATCGTCGAAATTCTTAAAATTTGACTTAGCGATTTTTATTTTACAAGGCAGTCCCTGCAATCTAACACTTGCAGCTGCAATCGCGTCATCGTCCTGATCAATAGCGACCAGCGTGCCCCGCGAACTGAGCTGCATGGCAAACCCTTTGGAATGTCCCGCACCACCCATGGTGCAGTCCACATAAATTCCATCTTTGTCAGTTATAAGCCAGTTGATGCTCTCTTCCAGCAATACGCTTTTATGTACAAATTCCATTATCATGGCCGCCTGTCCTTAGATTCCTAAATCAAGATCTGCCAACTGTTCCGCTAATTCGCCCACATCTTCGGCATTTTCTTCGTTATATGCGTTCCAGCGTTCTGCGTCCCAGATCTCAGCCCTGTTGCCAACGCCGACAATAACGGCATTTTTATCCAGTCCTGCAAACTCGCGCAGATTAACAGGTAAAAGTACCCGTCCCTGTTTATCGCACTCACCTTCGGCAGCACCGCCAAAAAAGAAACGGTTAAAATCACGGGCACCCTTACGGGTCATCGGTAAAGAATTGAGCTTTGCTTCTAAAAGCCGCCATTGCTCAAGATCATAAACAAATAAGCAGCCGTCCAGCCCTTTTGTTAAAACAAACTTTGTTCCCAAAGCCTCGCGGAGCTTTACAGGCATAAAAAGGCGTCCCTTTGCATCAAGGTTATGTTGAAACTCGCCCATTAACATTTTGAGACACTCCTTCCTCCACTTTGCTCCACTTTTCACCATTATAACCTCATTTTTGTGAAATTACAACATTTTTTTACTAATATATAAGAAATTATATAAAAAAAACTTCCGCAAGCTTTAGCTTGCGGAAGTTTAAATCTTTTTAGTATCAGTAATTGGTGCTTCTCAGTTCAAAATAGCCCTGCGGATGGTCGCAGACCGGGCATTTTTCCGGAGCTTTTTCAGCAACAACAATTCTGCCACAGTTGCTGCAGATCCAAACCTGTTTTTCTTCACGTTTGAATACTCTGTCATTTTCGATATTGGCGAGCAGTGCCAGATATCTTTCTTCATGCTCTTTCTCGATTTTGGCAACTTCTTCAAAAAGGAAAGCGATTTTATCAAAGCCTTCTTCTCTTGCTTCCTTTGCAAAACCTGCATACATGTCGGTCCATTCATAATGTTCACCGGCTGCAGCGTCTTTCAGGTTAGCCATAGTATCGGGCAGGCTGGCATGCGGAATACCGCCGCTCATTAAAATTTTGAACCAGATCTTAGCATGCTCTTTCTCGTTACCTGCAGTTTCTTCAAAAATAGAAGCGATCTGATTATAGCCTTCTTTTTTAGCGATACCAGCATAATAAGTGTATTTATTTCTCGCTTCAGACTCACCTGCGAACGCGGTATGCAAATTAGCTTCTGTTTTACTTCCTTTAAATTCCATTGGAAACTCCTCCTTTAAAACAATAATTTTTTTATATACAACCCGTTGCGGGCGTACGTTCTTAGTTCTTCTCCTTGGCTTCCAGCTTTTGACATTCAGGACAGACGCCGTTAAACACGATGTCATGGTCTTCCATTTTAAAACCGGTGACTTCGCCTACTTTTTCGTCCAGCCCTTCTATATAGTCCATATCCTCAACATTCATAAACATACCGCAATGAGTACATTTTATGTGATAATGCCTGGTCAGGATATGGTCAAAACGATCAGCGCCGCTTGGTACGGAAACCTTGCCCAACAGGCCGCTTTCTACCAGCGAATTAAGATTTCTGTACACAGTGCCTTTGCTTATATCAGGATATTCCATAGTAATACGGTCATACACTTCTTCGGCAGTGGGGTGATCTGCTAAAAATCTTACGGCAGCTATAACTAACTGCCTTTGGATAGTGTTTCTCTTAGTCATATATACCTCTCCTATCGAAACTTATTCTTAATTAGAATTATACACCCAATTAAATCATTGTCAAGCATTTTCACTGTTTTTTCACCTGCACAAACAGCATTTTTACCAGTCCGGACAGTAACTGTTTTTGAAAATTGCGAAATCAATATCGATAAGTTTTTTTCATAAAATAGTACTTAAACAAATCAGATAATTCATAAAGGAATCAGCTTCATTGACAACCGGGAAGCAGGCGACGTATAATTTAGGCAGCAGTTAACCGCTCCAACACAAGCAGCTTCAATAATAAAACATCTATCGAGGTCCATATGCAAACACTAACATTAGACAAACTTGCCATTGGTCAAAAAGCAACTATCACTACTGTCGGCGGTGAAGGAATCCTGCGCCGCCGTTTTTTAGATATGGGACTGACCCCCAAAACCAAAGTCATGGTACGTAAAAAAGCCCCCTTAGGCGACCCGATCGAAATTTTTCTGCGTGGCTATGAGCTCACTCTAAGGCTGGATGACGCCAATAAGATCACCGTTGCACCGGAGGAACCATGAGCCTTACCTTCGCCCTCGTCGGCAACCAAAACTGCGGCAAAAGCACACTTTTCAACTATCTGACCGGCAGCAATCAGCACGTCGGCAACTTTCCCGGCGTCACAGTTCAAAAAAAAGAAGGGCGGCTCTTAACTAATAAAGATGTCACCGTCATTGATCTGCCGGGCATTTATTCGCTGTCGCCCTATACCTCGGAAGAAATCGTGACCCGTGACCTGCTTTTACGCAGCAAACCTGATATCATTATCAACGTTATCGACGCTACCAATATTGAACGCAGTCTCTATCTTTCCCTGCAGCTCATCGAACTCAACACCCCGATGATCATGGCCCTGAATATGATGGATGAACTTACGGCCAGCGGCGGTTCTATTGATATCAAAAAAATAGAAGACCGCCTTACCGTACCGGTCGTCCCAATCACAGCCAATTCAGGTGCCGGCGTTGACGAACTGCTTTCACGCGCCCTGAAAACCGCTCATGATAAAAAAATGCCTGAACGACTCGACTTTTGTTCAGGCGTCACTCATATGGCTATTCATTCTATCGCCCACCTGATCGAAGCCAAAGTCCGCAGCAAAGGACTGCCGTTGCGATTTTCGGCAACAAAACTCATTGAAGGCGATGAACCACTGGTAAAAGAGCTTGAACTGACAGCCAACGAGCTGGATATTATTGACCATGTCACCAAAGACTTGGAAATAGCTTTAGATACAGATAAAGAAGCGGCGCTGGCCGATATGCGCTACACTTATATTGAAGAATTATGTTCCTACGCCGTACATAAACCACAGGAAACAATTGCTCAGATGAGGTCAGTCAAAATCGACCATTATCTGACCCATAAATATTTTGCAATACCTATTTTCCTGCTGACTATCTTCACCATTTTTTGGCTCACCTTCGATGTTATCGGCGCCGCATTAAGCGACTGGCTCGAAATCGGCATCAGTTCCGTTACTGAAGCCGCCGATCTGGGTCTTACTGCAATCGGCCTCAGTGCTCCTATCCATTCCCTCATTATTGACGGTATTTTTACAGGTGTAGGGAGCGTCCTTTCCTTCCTGCCAACTATTGTTACACTTTTTTTCTTTCTATCCATGCTTGAAGACAGTGGTTATATGGCCCGGATTGCCTTTGTTATGGACAAACTGCTGAGAAAAATTGGCCTATCCGGTTCTTCATTCGTTCCTATGCTGATAGGATTCGGCTGCAGCGTCCCGGCCATTATGGCCACACGTACCCTTGCCAGCGAACGTGACCGCAAAATGACCATGATTCTCACACCATTTATGTCCTGCAGTGCTAAACTGCCGATCTACGGTGTTTTTATATCAGCCTTTTTTGCCGATAACAAAGCCGCGGTTATGATGTTCTTGTATTTATTGGGAATCTTCATTGCAATCGCTTCAGGACTGCTTTTAAAAACCTTTGTTTATAACGGTCAGCCCGTTCCTTTTGTTATGGAGCTGCCCGCCTATCGTCTGCCAACAGCCCGCAATATCATGCTGCATATGTGGAGCAAGGCCAAAGACTTCTTATACAAAGCCTTTACTGTTATCTTCGTTGCCAGCATCGTCATCTGGCTGCTGCAAAGCTTTGACACCAGATTCTATATGGTAGACAATCCCGAAAACAGTATGCTGGCCGGTATAGGCAGTTTTATTGCACCATTCTTTGCTCCGCTTGGATTCGGCGACTGGCGTGCTGCAACGGCACTTGTTACCGGTCTAACAGCCAAAGAAGTTGTCATCAGTACTCTATCTGTCCTGATGGGAGGAGACGGCGATATACCCGGTACAGCGCTGCAAAGTATCTTTACACCGCTGACTGCTCTAAGCTTCCTAACTTTTTCTCTGCTTTATCCCCCCTGCATAGCAGCTCTCGCCGCAATCAGACGCGAAATGAATTCTACGACGGAGACATTTTATATCATGTCCTACCAGATAATCACCTCCTGGATCGTCGCTTTCATTGTCTATAATCTTGGTAAAATACTTGGATTTAAATAAAAAACATCCGGCTTCTTAAAAGGAGCTGGATGTTTTTATTATCTAACACTTACTCTGTTTAAAACAACTATAGCTGCAATAATATTTGTGCTTACGTCCTGCATAAACGGCATATTCCTAATAAATACAACTAAAGGAACCGTTTCATTACTGAATTTTTCTCTGAAAACTTCCGCATCGTTTCTCAGTTACGTTTTTATAAACAAAGCCAGGGCCGTTATTAAATAACAGCCCTGGCTCGGGGAATATTTCCAAACAGAACAGAGGGTTGCAATGTTCTGCCGAAAAGCAGATATTATTTTAACAAATTGTTAGAAAGTCCAGCGTGCACCAACATTCCAGCTCCAATCTTTTTTGAAATCGCCGCCGGCACTGCGTTCAAAGTCCAGATAAACATGATTATTCGTGCCTGTCTGGATAGCCGCTCCAATGCCATACTCAAACCATGTATCTTTAAAACTGCGGTCTATCTTTATCCGGCTGCCGCTGTTATCAGCCATCGCAGCGTGGTAACCGCCGCCGAATTCATGCAGCAGATTGGCTTTTAAATAAATATTCGTTTTCTCATCGATATCCTTGCCCAAGTTAAAACCTATGCGCCCTAAAGCACTGCGAATTCCGCCCTGGCGTACTGCTATGCCATTACTGGTAGTATAGTTATCACCGCCTAAATAACCAATGGTCAGCTGCCCCTGTGGTTCTATATACCAACCTTTATCATCAATCATTTTCTTACGGCCATATTCACTGCTCAACGAAATACCGACATTGTGCATATCACCGCGTATTTTTTTACCGTTTTCATCAAACATTTTAAAATTGGTATCAATATGGTGGAACCTTAATACTACATCCAGATAATGTCCTTTATTACCCATTTCAGTAACATAAAAATTCATAGCCCGACTGTGATTATCACCACTGCCGCGGGAGTAACTGGCATCACCATCAGCATAGCTAATAGATACACCGCCGTACCGCGTATAATTTTGCTTTTCCTTCATTACTTCATCGTAGCCTAATTCATAATGAGTATATTTATTTTTGAAGCCAAAATTACCGCTGCGCCCTATTTTTGCGCCCTTGACCCTGAGCCAAACACCTTTTTCATCCACGCCATTATGACGTAAGTCTCCCAACCTTTTCATCAACTGATCATGATCAAGCCATGTATAATAAGCTAAGGATCCGGCTGATACCGCACCATCTACACCCGGTGTCGGCTTTTCTTCAGGATCAACGGTCGTCACAGCTTTTAAATACCAGTCAGTAGTATAATTAGAGTCATACGTATTATCTTTTTTATCCAGCTCGTAACGCTGATAGTACAGTGTACCTTCTCCATCAACTGCAGTAAATATCCCGTTATTGTTTTTTACGCTTGCCAGTACCGTATTTTCAGCCTCTGTACCTGTATAAAGACCGGTGATTTCATTTAAGGCGATCGCATGCGTACCATCAAAAGTATCGGTCACATAAATACGATCGCTGTTATTGACATTGGTCGTTCCATCAATATCCAAAACAAAATAACCGCCATTACCACTGAGATTTTCAGTAGTGAGACTGCTGAACACACCTCCGTCTTTCGTCATATCCACTACTGATTTATTGTTAGTAAAATTTGTCAGTGAAGACGATCCTGTCATACGCCACATGCTGTCGGTCATATCAAGGTCTATAATGCCGGAATTTTCTGTTTCCGACTTACCTGTGAACAGCGAGTTCGCCGCCATAAACAGTTCTATACTGCCGCTGTTATCAGCAAGCATATTACCAAGAACAGTAAATCTGCTGTCAGCGGTAATCCCTTCTATTTTCCCACTCTTATCAGCATAAACAGCATAACTGTCCGGATCTGCTGCACTGATATCAGCTCCGCCGTTAAATTTGATACTGCCGTCGGCAGAGTCGGCATAGGCAGCATGAGAACCTGTTCCCTGTGCACTGAGCCGTAATCCGTCTCCTGTTTCAATAACACCACGGGAGGCATAAATACCATGTGAGCCACTGCCTTTAGTAGTTACGCTAATATCATCACCTAAAGAAATCTCCGCATCCAGCATATCGGTATAAACACCATGTGACTGATTCCCTTGAGTATAAACGGTAGAATCACTACCAACCTTCACTTGGGCTGCTTTTTCTTCACTGCCTTTAGATGATGCGGCAGCATATACTTCGATGCCGTGTGCCTTATCACCAGATGTTGTAAGGTAGTTGCGTCCATTCAATGTTGTCGTACTTGCACCATCCACTTTAACTGCCGACGCCGCGGCACCAGCAGTAAAAATATTAACATGCGATTCAGCATTTACAACAGCTTTATTATTATAAATACCATGGGCATTATCTTTAGCTGTAGTAATAACAGCCAGTGCCTCTGTGCCGTCACTGTAATGATTAAGATTAACCTGTCCGCTAAGCGCATGAATTGCCGTTGCGTCCTGCCCTGTAGTATCTATAAACAGGTTACCGTGGAAATTTGTAGTGCCGGCTTTATTATAAACGCCATGCGCTCCTATATCACTACCGCTTCCTCGTCCCCATTTTCCGCTGTCACCGGCAGTAGTTATTTTAGTACTACCAAAAAATTCTGTAGTACCGCCTGCCAGTTCAGTTACTACTGCAGCGCTGCCAGCTCCGGTTGTATTGATCTGAGTGTTACCGGTAAGCTTAACATGTGCGCCGGTAGTTGGAGTAACGCCATAGGGGGTAGCGCCGTTCCAAATGCCGAATGCTGGCACATAACGATCTATATATGCCACATCACCGCTTAAATTGATAACCGTATTACCATTGAATTCAACCGTACCATTGATAGCACGTAATCCAGAACCACCGGCACCGACCATATTTATATTTGTATCGCCGTTGATAACAGTGCTGCCATGATCGTGACGAATAGCATAGGCTTCTGTCGCAGAAGCCGAATCCGAGAAATTTGTATTACCATTAATAGTTATCTGAGAATTTGTAGCTGAAGCTCCTGTCCAAATGCCGTAGCCGCGATTATAGCCATTGTTTTCAAAATTGATATTATCCGCATTTATAACAACGTTCTGATTATTGTTGGCAACATAGATCCCAGCTACTTCATCATATTTAGTACTTTGCCCGCCAGCAGCATCCAAAGCCATGGTAACGTTATAACCTGCTTTGTCTATTAGGAGGCTGGCACCATCGTTATGCAGTCTGACTGCATTGGTATGTGCATAAGAATTATCATTATAAGTGCGAATTTCTACATGTCCGTCACCGTCAATAATAATAGCTTCATCGGTACGTATACTTAAAGCACTGCCATGGGCACCAGTCTGATTATCGGCATCATTGATAACTTTAACTGTACCTGTGATACGGCTGCCGCCAGTAATATTGACATATTCTGTATTCGTTTCCAGACCTGACGGCATATCCCCATTGATGACTTTTTCACTGGCAACAGCCGCTACTGCAGTACTAGCAATGCCTATACTGCAAAAGAAACCGGCAGCCAGCAATGAATACATTACTTTTTTCTGCAATAAATCTTGTTTTTTGTTGTTAAACTGTGTTTTTTTCATAACCCTCTCACCTTTCTTGAAATAAAAGTTGCAACATATAAAAAAATTTCCCCAAATTTTTTGCTGCCATTGTAAATTTTTCAGTTATTTACTGTAACAAACTTTGTTTTTTATTCTTGATATTTTAAATTATTCTCTTTTTTGTAATTTATTAACCTTTATATTTAATATTATGTTTATAAGTTATTTTTGATATAATATCACATTCGTCCCCCCCCGCAAGACATTTTTACTTTTGCTGTATATTTTAGTTTGAGAAGTCTTGCAAAAACTACTTTTACTAAAAAAAGCTGCCGATTTCACCGGCAGCTTGGATAAACGATATCATTTAAAATATAAAAAAGCGCAATGTTATAAACATTGCGCTTTTAGCTTATTCTCAATCATGTAGGTATGGTGCTTCATAATCCGAAGGTAACCAGAAAAGCCTGATCGGCAAATTTGATGCACCAGGCGGTGACCAAGTGAAGCGACCTTCACTATTTGGTTCAAGCCTGGCTATGCAAAATCCTTCTTCTCCTAAACGGCCAAAGGCTGGGCTCTCTGGAATATTAATGATTTTCCTTTGGCCGCCCTGCTCTAAAACCCCTACGCCAGCGAACATCCCACCCCAGGGATTGAGCCAAAGTTCATAGGGTTTATCGCCTTTTAATTTATAATCAATATTATAAATTACCCCGTAATTACCATAATTTTCAGCAGGCAGGCCGGTAGTTGCATCAGTACCGCGCAGATATTCACCAGTCTGGCTGTCTGCCAAAAGCAGAGCATAACCGACGCCAGCTTCAGTATCAATAGAATGCTGAAGTTTATAGTTTAGATCAGCTTTGACAAAAGTACCACGCAGCGGATGCTCATCAATCGGCAGCTGTTTGGCCAAAGCAGAAAAAAGTTCAATATCTGTTTTCGGATCGCACATCAACACTGTTACTTCAACCGGTCGGTCACTAAAAAAGTCGATAGTACCGGTCAACAATTGATCGGTGGGCAACAACATTCCTTCGCCACTTAAAAGCTCCAGCGTTTTACCAAAGCCAAGCGTACTGTTTTTTGATTTTTGTTCCTCGAAATAATATTCCTGAGATTTTTTGCCAACCGCCTGGTAGTCATGACTGGGACCGTCTATACCACTGCGTGTCACTGCAAAATTTACAGGTCGCAGCCCGTTATTTTTAACAATGATCGCAAGCTTCTTCAATTTACTTGTACCATTGACATGATGAAAAAACAACCGACCTTCACCTTGCAGTGTGTCACGATATAAAATACCAGTCTCATAAACCATTTCCGGACTGTCAGAAAACAGTAACTTCGGGCCCTCAGCTTTCACCTTAGCCCGCAGTTCCTGATAATCAGGAACGCCCTGTTCAGGCCAGACAGCCTGAGTAAAACCTGTCACAGGAACATTTACAAGAAAGCCGCACATACATGCGGCTAAAAGATTTCCTAAAAATTTTTTCATAAGTATAAATTTCCCCAGCAGTTATCACAAACTGTTTTTATAGTCTTGCAAAAATTTTTCCAGGCCCTTGTCTGTCAGCGGATGCAGCAACATTTGTTCCAGCACATTGGTAGGAATTGTTGCAATCTGCGCACCTGCCAGCATAACCTGATTTACATGGTCAAGATTGCGGATACTGGCCGCAATGATTTCTGTCTTCAAGCCATACTGCTTAAATATTTTCACCATATTGGCAACAAGCTGCACGCCGTCTTCACCAATATCATCTAATCGGCCAATAAAAGGACTGACATAAGAGGCTCCGGCATTGGCAGCCAGGATTGCCTGCGACAAGCTGAAAACCAGTGTGACATTAGTTTTGATACCTTCGGCACTAAGTATTCTTACTGCTTTTAAGCCTTCGGCAATACATGGTATCTTAACAACAATATTATCGGCTATCTGGGCAAGCTGACGCGCTTCACGCACCATACCAGCACATTCGGTGCTGATTACTTCAGCACTGACAGGACCCGTTACCAATTTGCAGATTTCAGGAATTACTTCAGCCTGTGTACGACCGCTCTTAGCAATCAAGCTGGGATTAGTAGTAACACCATAAACGATACCCAACTCCGCCATACCGACAATTTCGTCGACATCAGCGGTATCCATAAAAATTTTCATCAATGAACCCTCTTTCCCATTGAAACTGTACTATTTAAGGTAATACAATTACCTTGGTAGCATTGGTCTGACCTGGCAGGCTCATGGTCATGATACTGTACCATGCCATGATACGGTCACCTTCTTTGATATTCTGATAATCTTCATAAACATCTTTGCTGACCGTTACGATGATATCGCGGTTTGAATTAAGCAAACGCACAGATTCTCCGTTTTCACTTGGAGTAACTTTTTCAACATGCATATACTTACCTTGTTTTTCATTGTTTTTCCCAAAAACAATAGCAAATCCTTCCGCTTGAGGCGGATAGCTGCGGGTCATTTTACTGGAATAATAAGCTGTTACTTTACGGCCTTTTTTCAGGGCGCGATCACCTTTCAGATCTCCGTCTTTACCATCGATAAGCAATGTCTTATCCGTTACGATAACTGTGGCTACAGGATAATTGCCATCGCCTTTTACTGTCACTTTATCACCGTCAACAGCAATTATTTCACCGGTAGTGGCCATCACGTCACGTACCGGACTAGGATAAATTTTTTCCGGCTCTGTCGCACTGACGATCCCTAATCCCAGTGTAAATAAGCAAACTAAAGTTAAAATAAATGTGCGTTGTAATTTCATGATCACAACTCCTCTCATAGGTTCGTACTTTTTATATTATAGCAAACCTTTGTGACAAATGCGTGTTATTTTAATAACTTAATCACGATAAAAATCTTACCTATATTAAAAGAGCCCGCTATGCGAGCCCTTTCTTATTTGTTAGTATAGGCAATAGCAAGCTCCGTAAGCATGGCCACCGCTTTATAAAGGCACTTTTCATCAAAATCAAAGCAGCTGTTATGATGTCCGGCTGCAATTTCAGTACCATACATCAGGTAAGCTGCACGTCCGCCGTTCTGCTGTACTCTTTCCATAAAATAAGAACAATCTTCACTGCCACCTAAATCCATATAATCAACGACTTGACCATACTGTCCACAAGCTTCAGCAAGCGCCTTGATTTCGGCTCCCAATTCATGGTCAGCCACACAGGCTGGCGCACCTCCCGCTTCACTTACAGTTACGTCGACATTATACATATCGGCAGAAGCTTTGATCATACGACGGGCTTCAGTTACCATAAATTCGTTAATTTCTGTATTGGCACCGCGAGTTTCCATCTTTATAAGCCCGACATCAGGAAGAACATTACGTCCGGTTCCAGCCTGCAAGACACCTACATTAATCCTGGATGCCCCCTGCCCATGACGGGAAATAGAGTGCAGCGCAATACATGATGCAGCAGCTGCTAAAAGGGCATTCCGTCCTCTTTCAGGCGCTGCACCAGCATGGCTTGATTCACCTTTGAAACTGGCATCCAGCTTTGTAGTTGCCAGAAAACCTCCTGTCAGGCAGACCAGAGAATCAGATTTTGTGGCTTTGAAGCCGATATGCCCGCCGAACATATAATCGACATCATCGACAATACCTTTGGCTACCATAGCGCGAGCACCACGTACACCTTCTTCAGCAGGCTGAAAAATAAGTTTAATCGTACCTGCCATTTCTTCCTTATATTCCGATATCAGTTTGGCCAAACCCAATCCAATAGTAACATGGCCGTCATGTCCACAAGCATGCATTTCTTTTGCATGTAATGACTGAAAGCCGCTTTCTAAAGGCCGGTGATCAGCAGTATCACACTCTTCGACATCATTACAGTCCATGTCGAAACGAAAAGCTACTATTTTACCAGGTCGGGAAAATTTCATCACACCCACGACACCGGTTTTACCACCCCGCATCTTTTCAACTAAGTCTGCATCGGCACCTTCACTGACAGCACGTACCATAGCCTGTTCCAGCACTTCTGTTACGGGCAGCCCCATCATTTCCTCTTCAACTAAGGCGTCATCGCCCATATAAACTTCATACCCCAGAGCCTGTAGCTCCTTAATTACTATTGAAGCCGTTCTGAATTCCGTCCAGCCAGTTTCCGGATGACGGTGTAGATCACGACGGCGTTCGACTAATTCGGTCTGCAGCGCTTCTGCTTCCTGCCAGATTTTTTGCATACTTTCATGTCCCCTCTTTCAAAAATCTAAAAAAGTACCAGTTGATCGCTGTCAATAGGCATCAAAGCATCGGCCGGTGTTTGTTTTCTGTTTTTATCTGTTACCCATTTGCCGCAACTAGGGCAGCTCATACTAGCTGTCCGGACAGCCCAGGCCAGATGTTTGCCGCACTTAGGGCAAATAAATTCGACCTGCATTATTTCGCTTGCTTTGCGCTTTTCCATGGCTATTGCTTCGCACCTTTCATTTGTACTCTTTGGTTTATTATACTATACTGCGCCGAACTTTGCAGGCATTTTTATCAGTAACATACATAGACAAATACTGAAAAATGGGCTATTCTATAAATAAGATGATTGTAGAAATAAAAAAGCGAGGTAATATCATGGCTGGGTTAGCAAAAGAATTTGAACAGCTTGGTTGCTGGGAATCGGCAACAGAGGAAGAAAATATTGTTATTTATGGAATGGATTTCGAAGACGAAAAAGTTTTTATTGTCTTTACGGATGATATGGGAAAAACCCCTGTCGATGCAAAAGCTTCTCTTGTTGCCGCCTGCTATAGCGAAGATGATTGTTTTTACTGGGGCAAAGAACTGGAAAACTTCGCTGCCTGGCAACATATGTGCAACGAATACAAACCCGGCTCGTCTGCATTGCTGCATGCTTTGGAAGTCTATGAATTACCTAAAAATAAAACTAAATAAATAAAAGCCTGCTGCTTTAAGCGGCAGGCTTTTATTTATTTAGTTAGTTAAGTTTAAAAGTCACTTCAACACTGGCGTCAATTTTTAAAGTTCCCGGCATCAGTTGTGTAGGAGCTGCCACATCGGCCGCTAAAGAACGTTTATAATTCGTTCCAGCCGCAACCATGGTCTCACCGTTATAATCACTGATATCTGCACTAAGCATTTCACCAAGATTACGGCCGCCGGCATTAGCTACGATAGCAGCCTTAGCACGGGCGTTATCAACAGCAGCCGCTAAAAGCTGACGCTGCACATTGCTTTCTTCACTTAAAGCAAAGCTTACCTGATTAACATTCGTCACGCCTTCTTGGACTGTTTTATCAATAATATCACCAAGTTTTTTCAAATCGTCAACCTTGATCCGTAAAGTAGTATTCAAAGCATAGCCTTTTTGCTTATTTTTACCGTTGACGTTTTCATAGTCAGGATACAAATTATAGCTTGAGCTTTGGATATTGTTTTCACTGATCGCCATCCCTAACAAAGCCCGACGTACTTTCTGACTTGCTTCTGCCGCCTGAGTGCGCACAGACTCAGCCGTATCGCCCTTAACACTGATTCCAAGTGTTAGATAAGCCATATCAGGTGCTACTTCCTGCTTAGCAATACCTCTGACAGATATCGTATTATCTTCGGCTGCCATAGCGTCCCCCTGCATTGAGAATAAACTTACGGCAACAACTGCTGCAGCTGCCAGTGTTTTTATTTTTTTCATAGTAAAACCTCCCAATTCATTATGCCTTCATTATAGCATTGAATATGTGGCAAAACTATGTTTTTCAGTATTCTTCACCTAGATGTTACTTTTCCATCACAAAATCGTCACTGCTATTGCCAATTTACAAAAAAAATTTTACAATTATATAAGCATTTAAACTTAGAAAAGAGGTCATCATCATGGAACGCAAAGTCATCCAAGTAGAGGAACGCCCGCCGCTTCTGCTCAACATTCCACTCAGTATTCAACATCTGTTTGCAATGTTTGGCGCAACTGTCCTCGTCCCATTTCTCTTCAACGTAAATCCTACTACCTGCCTGTTTATGAACGGTATTGGTACATTACTCTATCTGTTTCTCACTAAGGGTAAAATACCTTCTTATCTTGGTTCCAGTTTCGCTTTTATTTCCCCTGTAATGGTTATTTTAAGTACTTCCAGTTATTCTGACGCTCAATCTGGTTTTATCGTTTTCGGTCTTATCTTTATTTTATTCTCACTTATCATCAAATATACTGGTACAGGCTGGATAGACATCATTTTCCCACCAGCCTGCATGGGTGCTATCATCGCTGTTATCGGACTGGAGCTTGCTCCTACCGCAGCAGGTATGGCAGGTCTTACCGGTGACGTAATAGATTTCAGAAATATTGCCGTTTCCATGTTTACCTTAGCCGTAACAATTATCGGTTCTGTTGCTTTTAAAGGCTTTATGGCTATTATTCCAATTTTATTTGGTGTTATCTGCGGTTACATCTTTTCATTCTTCATGGGCCTGGTAGACTTAGCTCCTGTAGCAGCAGCTCCATGGTTCCAAATGCCGCACTTTTATCAGCCAACCTTTAATCTCAATGCTATCCTGATTATTGCTCCGGCGGCCTTAGTAGTACTGGCCGAACATATCGGTCATTTAGTAGTTACAGGCAATGTAGTAGAACGTAATCTGATCAAAGATCCCGGTCTCGCACGCTCCCTTTTTGCTGATGGCTGTTCCAACGTTCTGTCCGGCTTCTTCGGTGCTACACCCAATACTACTTACGGTGAAAATATCGGCGTTATGGCTATAACCAAAGTTTATAGCGTGTGGGTCATCGGTGGTGCTGCAGTAATGGCAATTTGTCTTTCCTTTGTCGGTAAACTATCCGAACTTATTCGCAGCATCCCAGTACCAGTCATGGGCGGTGTCTGCATTCTGCTGTTCGGCGTTATTGCCGCATCCGGTATCAGGGTTCTTGTTGAAAGCAAGGTCGATTACAGTAAGTCTGCTAATCTCGTAATGTCCTCTGTAATTATGATAGTTGGTCTCAGCGGAGCCAAGCTTACCTTTGGAACGATCAGCGTTCAGGGTATGGTGCTTGCCACACTGGTTGCGATTTTAATGAGCTTGACTTTTAAATTACTTGATTCCTTAGGTTTAATGCGCAATGATTAATAAAAAAATCCTTACCTTTTTAGGTAAGGATTTTTTTATCGTTGCCTTCCACACATAGTATCAACGGACTTCCATATCTACTTTTTTTACAGCTTTAACAGCAGTGGTATCTCCATGCACTGTTTTATGCTGTGATTCTGAAGCATATTTTTTAATAAGCACACTGACCAATCCAGATTCTGCCAAAGCTCCAGGACCGTCTATACAGCCGTTAACGCAAGCCGTACCTTCAAAATACTGACATGGTAATTTACCTGATGCCAGTTTTTTCATATCGTCTAAACAAGCCTCAAGTCCACTGGCATAATGAGCTTGGACCTGAGTTTCCTCTAACTCTTCCAAGGTATGGTTCAATGCACCCTGGACTCCTTTCAGCAATGGGAAACTAATCCCAAACCCAGAAGCTTGGTTTATATAGCTTTCTGAAGCAAGCGTTGCCGGATCTATTTCAGCACCCGCCATCATACAAGCAAGTTCTTCAAACGTCAGCACATAATCAATAGCATCACTAAACTTCCTTGCTTCACCTTTCTTAGCTATGCATGGACCGATAAAAACTGTAACAGCTTCAGGATATTCAGATTTTACATAGCGTCCGCAAGCAACCATTGGTGAAACAGTAGTAGATACTTTATCCGCCTCATTTGGCAAATGTTTTTGTATCAGTGCAACAAAAGCCGGACAACAGGAATTAGTCATATATTTTTGGCGTGCCGGAACTTTTTCCATAAATTCTTTCGTTTCGTGTAAAGCCGTCATATCAGCTCCGACTGCAACTTCTTCAATCGCGGCGAATCCCATCTTTTTTAATGCTGCCACAATTTGCGGCGGAGTCACTTTAAAACCCATCTGACCAATAAACGAAGGTGCCAGTAAAGCATGTACTCGCTGCCCTGCTCTAATAGCCTGAATGATCTGCACAATATTACTGCGTTCATCAATGGCGCCAAACGGACAAGCACTGCGACAGGAACCGCACTCCACACATTTAGAAGTATCAATCTTTGCTTTTCTGTCTGCACCCGCATGGATAGCATTAAGAGCACAGGATCTCTCACACGGCCGACTGATCTCAATAATAGCTCCATAAGGACAAACTTTTTTACACATACCACATTCAATGCATTTTGTTTTATCTATATATGCTCGATTTTGATGGATAGTGATAGCCTTCTTAGGACATTTATTCATGCATTTATGGGCTACACAGTGCCGGCAAGCGTCAGTGACCAAAAATTTATCAATTGGACATTGGTCACAAGCTTCCGGCAAGACATCAATAATAGGCAGCGCTTTATTAACAGGCTCTGTTAACGCAATTTTTGATGCCTCGACAATATTCAATCCAACCGTAAGCCCCAGTGCCATATTGATGCGATTTTTCAGTACAGCCCGTTCCTTATGCACACAGCAACGAACACGAGGACTGTCTTCTGTTACAACGCTATAAAGTATATCATAAATATGCTCTGGTAAAGTCCCTTGCCAGGTAAAGCGTGCTAAACCGGTTAATACTGCCCGGCGAAATTTCGTGACTTCAGTCAGTTCCATATGGTATACCTCCAGTGTAAAGTTTTATACATTATTATTGTAACGTTTTTTATCTTAAACAGCAAATAAAAGTACTTAGAAAATTACAATGGAGCCTATAGAAAACTTCTATACATAAAAAAATAACCATACCGTATGGTATGGTTATTTTTTAACCGGCAGCTTTCTATCCTCCCAGGCCGCTTCCAGCCAAGTACTTTCGACGTTTAAGGGCTTAACTACTGTGTTCGGGATGAGAACAGGTGGATCCCCTTAGCTATCGCCACCGGATTGACGCTTGCACCTATTGTTTAGGAGCAGCTTTTGCGACGCTAACAATAGTGCCGCAGGCTAACGCAAAATTCCTGACTGAACAGGGAAGAAATTTTACGATATCCTTGAAGGTTTTCTTTAAGCCTTCAAAACTATATAGAAGAGTACAAACTTTTGAGTTTGCTGTGTGTTTTTACTTCTTTTCGGCGATTCACTTTCATCGAAAACGCTCCCCTCAGGTCGCTTTTTCGATATAAGTTCAACCTTTCCTGCCATTGGCTTCGCTTGCGCTTGCCTCTGTCAGGGCGTCACTTAAGTCAAGCCCTCGACATATTAGTATCGGTCCGCTCAATACATTGCTGTACTTACACTCCCGACCTATCAACCTCATCTTCTTTAAGGTGTCTTACTAGATTGCTCTATGAGAGATCTCATCTTAAGGCTGGTTTCACGCTTAGATGCTTTCAGCGTTTATCCTTTCCGAACGTAGCTACCCAACTGTACCCCTGGCGGGATAATTGGTACACCAGCGGTTCGTCCACTCCGGTCCTCTCGTACTAGGAGCAGCCCCCTTCAAATCTCTTGCGCCCGCGATGGATAGGGACCGAACTGTCTCACGACGT
>OLIX01000284.1_pt1 | contig 55431 bp, 37 predicted proteins | sample 1601331 | NCBI WGS metagenome assembly OLIX01 (sample SAMEA2452120, study PRJEB22498) | human gut metagenome | biome: human feces; feature: human gut; material: feces | place: Australia | collected 2012 | reverse complement strand
TTTATTGCTTATTATCCGCACCCAAAAAGTTGCATTTATAAGTTGAACTCAAGTAATATATTGAGTTTAATTTAAATTTTAGTTTACTATGAAACTGACAAAGAGTTTATTTTTGGCATTTGCGGGCTTGGGCTTGTTCGCATGCTCTAACGAAGATGTAACTGATAATGGTGGTGTGCAGGGTAATGCAACAGTTACTGTAACAATTAATGATGTGATTAGTCGTATGGTAACAGATCCAACTACAGGAACTGATAATACTGCATTTCCGGTTGAAATCACTAGTGCAACTCTGACTTTGGATGCTGGTAGCGGTCAGGTAACGAAAGATTTGGTGAAAGATGATCTCATTACTGATGGAGATGGCTCTTTAAAAAATGCTACAGTTGTATTTGATAAAGTAAGAAATCCGCAGAAATTGACATTAGTAATTAATGGTGGTGTAGAAAAAGCATTGGAATCAGGACTTGAATTGAAGAATGTGGTGGCAACTGGTTTAGCGGAACCTCTTTGGGCTTCTACGACTGACTTTACTGCAACATCTGAAACAGAATATACTGCAACTTTAAAGCCGGACCACCGTTTGGCTCGTTTGCAATTCTCTGGTATTAAACATGTAGATGCTGATGATGATTGTATATATACTTCATTGAATATTGATGGTGTCTTTTTGGATGGAGCTCTTAAAACAGAATGGCAAACAGAGAAATACACGATAGGTAGTACTGCTCCTGAAAATGTTTGGTCTACTGTTTCAGGTTGGGATGCTAAAATTTATGATGCTGTTGAGTCAAATAAAGATAAGTTCTTAGCTGGTACAATAACTTTCCCTGAAGCAAGTAAATGTTATGCTTATAACGTGCTTCCTGCTACAGGAGCGGCTATGCCTAAATTAGTAGTATGTTTTAGCAATGCTGCTGTTAAGCCAAATGTTGTTTTACCTCCTAATACAAAACCATATCGCTTTGCAAAAGTAGGAAAATATAAATTGACTAATGAACAGGAAATCACAGAGTTTAAGGCTGGTTATATTTATAATATTACAGGCTTGAGTATTGATGATGAAGATTTAGGTTTGACTCCTGAAGGTGGTAAAGATATTACGTTAACAGCTACTGTTACTGTTACTCCGTGGACGTTAGTTAATGGTACTGTAGATTGGCAGTAATTTTATAGGATAAGTTAATATAGACTTCAGCGGATTTATTCCGCTGAAGTTACTATTCAAACATACAGAAAACAAAAAACCTTAAAGAAAATGATGAAATCAATAAGATACATATTAATGACGCTGTTCGCTGCCGTCCTGACGACCAGCTGTATTAAAGAAGATTTCGATGATTGCGATAATGTAACCATCTACTTCCAATATCTTGCCGACGGCGATAAAGACGTACTATATCAATACATGAAGAAGGTAGACCTGTATGTTTTTGATGAGGGCGGTCATATTATGGGTGTAGGTCATTATGATGAAGTGGATTTGAAGAATTTTGCGGCCAAACCTTCTTTCAAACTGACACCAGGACGGAAATATAAAGTCGTAGCCATAGGAAATGCATACGAACGTACAGAAGTGGTTAATCTGACCTCGGAAACAGAATTTAGTAATATTTATCTCCAGCATCCGGCATGGGGAACAAATGAACAAGTGGATGGACATGACCATAATTATATAGGTCAGGAGGAGTTCTTCATTCCAGATGGTGAATTTACTGTTTACCGTGATACTGTAACGCTTTATAGTGCACATATAAATGTAGAGATTGAAATAAACGGGCTTCCTGCCCCCACAAATGTTCGCGCAGGAGAGAACATACCTTATCAATTGATGATTGAGCAGTCAAATGCTCAGACAGACTTTGAGGGTAATATTAATACAGATAGTGAGGCAAAGGGTACTTGTTATCCAAATCTGATTTATGACTCTGAACGTAATTGTTATCGCACAGACAATTTGACCTTGTTCCGTATGAACGATCATCATGGACATGTGGATGAAGCATGTTGTGAGCACAAATTGGTGTTGGTGGATAATTCTACGGGTGAAGAATTGGTGCGTGGGAACATATATAATTATCTCAAATACTTTGAAGATGAGATAGATATTACGAAACAGGAAGCTACATTGCCTATTGCAATTAATTTTCATAATGTGGACGTAGATATTACATTGCCGGATTGGGTGATTGTAGATGGTAAACCTGAATGGAATTAACCTTTAAATTGAATGATGCGTATGAAAAATATAAAAAAATATTTAGGTTTGTTCCTGCTTCTTGTGATAACAGGGGTTATGAATTCCTGTATCAAGGAAAATCTTGCAGAAAATCCGGAGAAAAATGGAACTGCTAATGTTAATTTGGTTTTGAGTAGTCGTGCTGGTGAATTTGATGGTGATGAGGATATAAAGACATTACGCTTACTTGTCATTGACAATAATGGTACGATTAATTTTAACCGTCAGATAAACCCCACAGGTTTGCCGAATAATTCTGTCAGTTTTACATTGGTAGGTCTGGAAATGGGGAGTGGGACAAAGAATTTCTATGTAATAGCTAATGAAGAAAGTATTGGACTGAATGCAGCGGATTTCGAATCAAATTATGCAGAAAAAAAACAATTACATGGTGATTGGCAAACAGAATTAAAGTCTTTGCCTGTAGATGAAATGGGTAGCTATTTCTATAAACCAGCTTCTGATATTGGTACTCACGGGCTTCCTATTACTGGATATACAGAAGAATTCTCAATAGTGAAGGATCAAAATAATTTCGTGGAAATAGATATTACCTATGCTGTATCAAAAATCAAACTGAAGTTTGTAAACGAAAGACCAACTGAGGAAACGATTAATGATGTTACGTTCAAAAACGTGGAACCAGTGAGTGGTACAACATTGTTTGATCCGTCATCTTCTTTAGTGCAGGGTAGTAATAATGTTTCTTTTTCTGCCATAACGGTTCCCGCTGGGATTAATGATAAAGCAGGAGAAGTTTCTGTTATATTTTATGTGTATGAAAATCAAGAGCCCACAGAAGGATATTCATTTACAGCTCTATGGAATGACAAGCTACAAACTGTGAATTTCGATGATATTCCATTTGTGGAGAATGATGCTCCTAAAACGATAACTTCGCTTTCACGCGGGCAGCAATTAAATATAACTGTGAGATTAAAGCTGGGTAGCGTAGAAGTGGATGACCTTGAACTGGAGGTAATTCCTTGGGGAACAAAAGATGTCGTAATTCCACCATTTAATTAAGAACTAAAAGTTGTTGAGCTATGAAAATGATAAGATATACCATTTTAACGGTGCTTTGCTTAGTAGGATTTACTTCCTGCCAAGATGATCTGCTGGGCAATTCGATGGGTGCAGACAAAAATAAGCCAGTAGAGGTGAGCTTGAATTTTTCTATTCCTAAATCTATGGAAGTACAGGTTTCTCGAGCAGATAATAGCAAATCTGATATTGAGACGGTGCGAATCTATGCTTTCAGTGGGGGGAGTTTATTGGGAGAACCGCAAGATTTAAACGTAAATGATGGAGGGTTAATCGAAACGGGACATTCTTATATGGCTAAGGCTACTCTGTATGCTGGTCAGCAAACTGTATATGCAATAGCCAATGCTGCAACCAGAAATTATTGGACAGACCCTACAAATGCTTTAAATACAGCTGCAGTTCAGGGAGAAGAGGCGTTTTTGGAAACCGTATATGATTTATATCCAGATTTTACAAGTAATCGTTTCCTTCCTACTTTTCCTGGTGAATCAATACCGTTGACGGGAAAAGGTGAAATAACTGTTTCTATCAATGGCGGCAATGTTTCAGTAGACGGTAAGGTGCAATTGCAGAGACCGGCAGCAAAAATTATTTTTGATATTGAAAGAGAGTATAAAACCTTAGGGGGACATACAGTAAAGTTTACCCCACAGTATTATGGAGTGTATAAAGTGGCTGCTCACGATTATGTGTTAGCTTCTAATCCTCCTAAAGAATCAAACTTTGAGGGACGTTATTTTTATAATACTCCGAATGACCAGCCTATCAGTTTGCTGGAGGAAGGTGTTTATGTACCGGAGAATATACAGACTGGAGAAGAGTGCAAAAACTATAACGATCGTGAGGCATTTGACCCTAAAGACGGGAATAGTGATGAAACGAAAATATGGACTTATGCTCCGGAAAATGCAACTTATGTTGTGATTCGGGGTACATATTCGGAAACTGATGAGAATGGTAGCTTATATCGGTCAGCTGATGTATCCTATACGATTCATTTGGGTGATTGGAGTGAGGGAGATTTTGGAAACTTTTCTGTATTACGCAATTATATTTACACTTATCACATGACAGTGCAAGGAGTAGATAAAATTGTAGTAGAAGCTCAAAAAGAACCTGATGAGGATAGCTATCAGAATGGAGCAGAAGGTGATGTCATTGAGTTAGGAGAAGGTTCGGAAGTATTTAATCTGGATGCTCATTATGAACAGATTCATGTAAAATATGATTTGTCTTCAATTGCAAGCCAGATTAGGTCTGAAGGTGTTACTGAAGACAGCCGTATAGATGAATTGATTGCTAATAGTTTTATTTTGTCTATTCACACTCCGATGAATCAGGCTTCTGCTACTGATGAATTGTTGAGGCCTTATAAGGGTGATGATGAGGACGGAACTACTTCTATGCAGGGGTTAGATTATAAGTGGATTCAGTTCTATTCTCAAACAACGGATGGTTTGTCAACTTATACAAAAACTAAAGGAAACGATGATTATATGTTAAATGCTTGGCAAGCATGCCGTAAAATGGGACAGGCTGTAAAACAATTAGTAGAAAATTCAGGTACAACTCCAAGTATATCAGGTTTGAGATTAACTAAGGAGAGTGGACATTATATTGCACATTTCACAATATTTGTGGATGAATATTTCTATACACATGATTTGGCTGATAATCCGGTAGATTGGTCTTCGTTTACGCGTACTGATCCCCGTTCTTTTATGATTGCTACTAATATGGAAGTTAGTGAAGACGGTAATAGTTCGTATGCCAAGGCACGGACTTATGTTTCTCAAAACTCTATACAGACGTTTTATAACCGTGAGTCAGCAGATAACACTAATGCATTAGGTATTGAGTCATATAATGAGCATGGAGTTATCACGGGTTTTGGCTCTCCGAAATCAACTATTCAGGATGAGGAAACTAATATGATAAACGGGCGTGAAAATATGTTCACACAAATAAAAGGGGCTGGATGGAATAATTATAAAATAGATTTTACTAAGATTGGTTATAGAAGTTCCAATGTCAATAATCATACGTGGAATTTATCCGATGAGGAAAAGAGAGATGCTGCGTATATTGCTTGCCTTTCGCGAAACCGTGATTTGGATAGAGATGGAGCAATTGATAAAAATGAGGTGCATTGGTATTTACCGGCACGATCTCAGTATTTGCGTATGGGAATTGGTGCACGTTCGTTAGGTGATTATCAGTTGTATATGGGAGATAAAATGGAAATGCAAAATTCTGGTTATCCGTATGACTATGTGAAAGATGGTGCTTTGTATTATTCGAATACTACTAGCGGAGGGTATTTTTGGGAGTTGTATTGGGCCGTAGAGGTAGGTGCTTTTGGCTCTAATGAATACGGAACAAAAGCGCAAATACGATGTGTTCGTAATATGCCGAGCCGTTCCTATGTGGAAGAACATGGAGACTCGTATGGTGAAGATGCATTGGCAGGACCTGTGCATGGGGGGGGCAAAAGGTTAAGTAGCTCAGGAAATTATATTTTTGATTTTGAGAATCGTATGGATGCATCTTTGTATCGTGTTGGTGTACAAGAGGGACCTTATGGATACCATAATGAAGATGGTAATGCCAATATGCTTCCAGGAGCTTTTGTAGTTTCTAAGGATTATTTAAGCGATGATTTTAGTGTTTCGGAGGGTTGGTCTACATCTTCAAGTAGAAATCCTTGTGCTAATTATTCTGAAAAGAAGAATTGGTCAGATAGAGGTGTTTGGCGTGTTCCGAACCTAAATGAGTTGACTATCATGACTACAGAAGCTGAGAAGATTAAGTTAGATGAAGTGACTTTATGTAGTACTCATTTTACTAACACAAAAGTACGTATTGGATTCCGGTATAATAAACAAATTATAACGGCTTGGAACCCTGGAGCTGAATCTTCGACTGGAAAAGTTCGTTGCGTGCGTGATGCTACAGCAGCAGAAATAGAGGAAGTAAGGGGACAATAATATCAGTTTGTCTTTTTATTATCTTTTGATTCGCTGATAATGATAAAAAGCGGTGAAGGAATTTAATGTTCTTTCACCGCTTCTTAAGTTTTGAGGAACTTTTAAGTATAAAAAGTTATTTCTATGTTTGTATAGGATTACAGGGGGAAAAGTGTATCTTAAATATTAATCTGAACCTATTTCTGAAAATAGAGGCATTGTTGAGGCGAAATAGCTGTAAAGGTAATTGGCTTTCACTGAAAATATATATTTTTGAAAAGAGGTAGAGCTTTAGGCTTTATCATAAGGTTATGTAAGGATGAGGCTTCTTACGGATGTGGTGTATGATTTTGCTTTTGAAAATTATAAATATTAAGAAAAGAAAAAGTTTATGAGTTCTCAGGTAATAAAAAATTTCTTGTTCGGAGGAATTGTCTGCTTTCTATTTGGTGCCTGTGGAGGCAGTAGTCAACAAAAGAAAAACACGACAGTTTTGACAGATTCTACAGCCCAAGTGCAGCAAAGTTTGCAAACTCAGTTTCCTTTCCCTGAAATCCCCACCATGCTCACCCAGCCGGAAGAGCGGAAGGTGTATCTCATGGCGCACTACTGGGACAATTTCAACTTTGCGGATACGGTATTGGTGAATAACCGGAATGTGGCGGAGCAGGGGGTGGCGGATTACCTGGCCATACTGGCCGACGGTACGCTCACCGAGGAGCAGGTGAAGGGGAGCCTGGACGGCTTTTGCAAGGGGATGGAAGCGCAGGAGCATGCGCGGAAGGTGTTCTTGCAGATGATGGAGGATTACCTGTATAACCCGAACTCGCCTTTCCATAACGAGGGGCTGTATGCGTTGTTCCTGGAGCGGATGCTGAAGAGTGAGTTCGTGGATGAGGCGCGGAAGAGTTCGCTGAAGTTCAGCCTGGACTTGATCAGCCGGAACTGTCCGGGGAAGGTAGCTACGGACTTTGTGTACTTCCTGCCGGATGGCAGCAGGCATTCGCTGGCACAGACGCGGGCGAAGAACAACCGTCTGCTGTTGGTGTTCTACGACCCGGAGTGTCCGAGCTGTCATGAGACGATGCAGGAGATGGTGGCCGACGGGTTGCTGGCGGAAGCCGTAAAGGCCGGAAAGCTGACGGTGCTGGCGGTGTACACCGAGGGTAATCAGGAGGTGTGGAAGCGCACACTAAGCGACCTGCCTCAGGGATGGACGGTGGGCAGTGACCACGAAACGGTGAAGCAGGGGGCGCTGTACGACCTGAAAGCGATGCCTTCGCTGTATCTGCTGGACGGCACGAAGAGGGTGCTGCTGAAGGATGCGCCTTATGCTAAGATTAGGGAGGAGATTGCAGCTCTGTAGGTTCAGGCCAGCTTGTAGACTCCTCCTGCCAGTGCACGGACCACGCCTTTCATCTCTAAGTTGAACAGCAGGCTGGTCATGCGGTTGATGGCGATGTTGCTTTCCACTACCAACGTATTGATTTGTATCCCGTCGGGATGCTTCTGTAAATGGGTGATGACTTGTTCTTCTTCGGGTGTCAGTTCCGGGAACAGCTGGCGCTGGACTACCTGAGGGGAAACGGGCACATGATCCCAGTTCATGGCTTTTACCACATCTTCCGCGCTCTGTATCAAGGCAGCGCGGTTTTTTTGTATCAGCAGGTTACAGCCGGTGGAGTAGGTGTCGCCTACGCGGCCTGGAAAGGCGAAGCAGTCGCGCTGGTAGCTTTCGGCTATCTCGGCGGTAATGAGGGAGCCACCTTTGGGGCCGGACTCTACCACGAGGGTGGCGTCGCTGATGCCGGCTACGATGCGGTTCCGCTTCACGAAGTTTTGCCGGTCGGGGTTGGTGCCGCTCATGAACTCGGTGAGCAGTCCGCCCTGTGTCAGCATCTCGGTGGCGGTACGGCGGTGTACAGCTGGGTAGATGCGGTCCAGACCGTGAGCCAGTACGCCCACGGTGTCGAATCCGTGGGTCAGTGCCTCACGGTGGGCATGGATGTCGATGCCGTAAGCCAGCCCGCTCACTATCAGCGCGTCGGGAATCAGGGCGCTGAGTTCCTGCATGAAACGTTGGCAGAGGCCTTTGCCGTAGTCGGTGGCATTGCGTGTGCCTACGATGCTCAGGATGTGACGGCTGTTCAGGTTGGCCGAGCCTTTGTAGAATAACACGAGCGGGGCATCGGGACATTCGCGGAGGCGGGAAGGATAGGTTTCATCGTCTTCGGTCAGGCACTGAATCTGGTGCTTCTGGGCAAACGAGAGCTCGGCTTCGCACAGGCGGAATACTTCCGTATGCTGAAAGGCAGTAGCCACTTTCGGAGTGACTCCGGGAAGAAGGGCCGGCAGCTCGCGGGCGTGTTCGAAAAGCATGGTCGCACTTCCGGCAGCCTGAATCAGGTGGCGGGCTCCTACCAGACCGATGCCGGGTAGAAGGGGAAGGGCCATGCGGCAGAGGAGTTCTTTTTCGTTCATTGGTTCAGGTAGGGAGCAAAGATTTCATTGAAGAGGGCGCTGTCGCTCAGGCGTCCGTTGACTACGCATACGGTTTCTACGGTCGATTTGATGACGGGTTTCAGGTCGGGCAGGCGGTAGATGTCCTGCACGAAGACGTATTTGATGCCTTCCTTGCGGAGTGCCAGACGGGAGATGAACTCGTCGCCGCTGGTTAGCGGGGTTTTGAAAGCCATGTTCAGGCGGGCTACCACGGGGTCGATGCCCTGCTGGTGAAGCTGGGCGAAGCTGACGCCGACGGAGGAGAGAAACTCGTGGCGGGTGTGCTCGATATAGTGCTGGTAATTGGCATTGTTGACGATTCCCTGCAGGTCGCATTCATAGTCGCGGACCTTCATTTTCAGTTCAAAGATGTATTTCTCCATGAGAGTGAAGTTTATGTATTTTCACAAAGATAGCGAATTATTCCTATATTTGCGGGATATGAAAGAGAATGTACCAGTAATTTATGCAGCCCCTTTGCAGGGCTTTACGGAAGTGGCGTGGCGCAATGCACATGCGCAGTGCCTGGGAGGTGTGGATGCGTATTATACTCCTTTTGTCCGGTTGGAGAAGGGGGAGATTCGTAACAAGGACAGGCGCGACGTGTCGCCTGAAGAGAATACGGTGCCCCGGCTGGTCCCGCAAGTGATTGCCTCGGACTCGGAGGAATTGAAGGTGCTGACGGACTTTTTGGCTTCGCAGGGTTATCGGGAGATAGATGTGAACATGGGCTGCCCGTTTCCGCTGATTGTGCGTCGTGGGAAGGGAGCGGGTATCTTGTCTTCTCCGGAGAAGGTGGAGGCGCTGTTGGAGACGATGAAGGTGTTTCCGGAGGTTCGCTTTTCGGTGAAGATGAGGTTAGGCGGACAGGATGCGGAGGAGTGGAAGGCGCTCGTGCCGTTACTCAACCGTTCGTGTGTGACGCAGGTGACGCTTCATCCGCGCATCGGGAAGCAGCAGTACAAGGGGGCGGTGGACCGGGAGGCGTTCCGAGCGTTCTATGAGGCGTGTGAGCGGCCGCTGGTGTACAACGGTGATTTGCTGACGGTGGCCGACATCCGGGAGGTACTGGAAGCGTTTCCCGGGCTGAAAGGGGTGATGCTGGGTCGCGGGTTGCTGGCGAATCCGGCGCTGGCATTGGCTTTCCGTGAGGGAGAATTGTCCGAGAGCGAATTGAAGGCACGGGTAGCGCAGATGCACCGGCAGATGTATCTGTATTATCATCGGGTGATAGAGGGCGGAGAGGCGCAGCTGCTGGCCAAGCTGAAGACCTGCTGGGAGTACCTGTTGCCGGAGCTGGACAAGAAACAGCGGAAGGCTATCTTGAAGAGCAATCGCCTGGACGGGTATCTGCGGGCAGTGGAAGAGGCATTGCGGGGATAAATCACTCTTCTTTTTTCTTGAAATATTCGTATCCGATGCGGCAGAACAGACATTTCTTGGTGTCGCAGTAATTCATTTTGAGCTGGATGAGTGCCTGACTGTCGCCGGCATGGGCGGCTTGCAGACCGCATTCTTTCCACAGCCGGATGATGTAGTTGTTTTCCGGTTTAAGTTGCTCCAGCAGGTTGCCGGCACGTTCGGTGAGCCGTTCCTCGCCTTTGTGCTTGCCGTAAGCATAGAGGAAGGGAATCACGGTATTGATAATCAGCAGGTCGATGGAGGCGTCGCTGAGGGTTTTCGGACGGGCGGGCGAGGGTTCGCCGAAAACGTAGTGGGTAAGCCAGTAAAGGGAGGTACCTCCACGCAGCAGGTCGCGCAGTTCTTTCACCGTAGAGGCCAGCAGCAACTGGGAGAGCATGCCCTGGGAACGGTGGTAGAGGTTGGCCAGCTGGGCGATGCGTACGTGCGGAAAGTTGCCCGGGCGCATGCGGAGCATTTTCCACCGAAGGTGTTCGGAGGGCTGTAGCTCGAATTTGTGAGCCAGGTAGGCGTATTCCTTGGTAAGCTGGGCGGAATAGTCGTCGGACGGGAGTTCCTGCAACAGGCCGGCCTGCCCGAAGAAAATGGCTTCTATCTGAAAAAGATTATCGCGGTGCTTGTTGACGGCTTGCAAGGGAATGGTCTGTGCCCATTGCTCGAAGGCGTCGCTGTTGGTGCCGAAACCGAAGTTGCGGGCTAAGGTGAGAAAAAAGGCTTGTTCCCAGTCGCCTTTGCTCTGGGTAAGCTGGGCCTGGATGCGCTGTGTCTTCTGCTCGAAACGTTCGGTCTGCAGGCTGGAGAGCCAGCTGTGGAGCAGGAGTTTGGGCAGACGAGGGATGAGGCGGTAGCAGGCCGGGTAATGGCTGGTTTCAATCAGCTCGCGGTAGTTGTCTAACAGGTAGGGCGGATAGTGTAGCTCCATTTGCGGGATGGGTGTGCCGTCGGTGCGGAAGGTTTCGGCATCGATGTCGGAAGCCACATGCAGAATCACGGAGTCGTAGGCACGGTCCTGATGGTGGTGATGGCGTTTCCAGTCGGAAGCATGCACGTGGATTTCTACATTTCCCACCCACAGAATACCGTCTATCTTGATTTTCGCATTGAAAAAGTCGGGTCCTGCATCGGGATTGGGGAGTCCGGGGTCAATGACTTCCACGGTTTGTCTTTGCGTGGTATGCAGCGGAGTGAGCGGAAAAAGCTTGTGTTTCCATACAAACTGGAGTAGATGTTCCATGTTAACGAGCTGTAAATGTTGGGTAAATGTAATGATTAATACTGAAAAACACTATCTTTGCGAATAAAATTATCATCAGAATTATGAAAATTGCATTAATTGGATATGGAAAGATGGGAAAGGAAATTGAAAAAATCGCCCTTTCCAGAGGTCATGAAATTGTGAGTATCATTGATATAAATAATCGGGAAGATTTTGCTTCGGAGGCTTTCCGTTCGGCCGATGTGGCCATTGAATTTACGGCTCCTTCAGTAGCTTACGGCAACTGTCTGGAGGCGTTCAAGAATGGCGTGAAAGTGGTATCGGGCAGCACCGGATGGATGGGAGAGCATGGCGAAGAGATGCGCCGTCTGTGCCAGGAGGAAGGTAAGACGCTGTTTTGGTCGTCTAACTTCAGCTTGGGTGTGGCTATCTTTTCGGCGGTGAACAAGTACCTGGCAAAGATTATGAACCAGTTCCCGAACTACGATGTGTCAATGGTAGAAACACACCACGTGCACAAGCTGGATGCCCCGAGTGGTACGGCCATTACGCTGGCTGAAGGGATTCTGGAAAACCTGGACCGCAAGCAGAAATGGGTGATGGGTACACTGACCGCTCCCGACGGTACGGTGACGGGTACGACCGACTGTGCACCGGATGAATTGCCAGTGAGTGCCATCCGCGAAGGGGAAGTGCCGGGTATCCATACCATCAAATATGAATCGGAGGCTGATTCTATCGTGATTACACACGACGCAAAGAACCGCAAGGGGTTTGCATTGGGAGCGGTGCTGGCTGCAGAATATACGGCTGCGCACCAGGGCTTCTTAGGTATGAATGATTTATTTCAGTTTTGAGTATGATACAGGCATCGCGTAAACAATGGATAAAGTTCGGCATAGTGCTGGTGCTTTACCTGATTTTCCTGATTTGGTTGAAAAGCTGGCTGGGACTGGTAGTGGTTCCGTTCATTTTTGACGCATATATTTCCAAAAAGATTCCCTGGACATGGTGGAAAAAATCGACCAACAAGACCGTGCTGACGGTGATGGGCTGGGTGGATGCTATCGTGTTTGCGCTGGTGGCAGTCTATTTTGTGAATCTGTATTTCTTCCAGAACTACGTGATTCCTTCTTCGTCGCTGGAGAAATCGCTGCTGGTGGGTGACTATCTGTTTGTAAGCAAGATGAGTTATGGTGCCCGTATTCCACAGACACCGCTCCACATGCCGCTGACGCAGCATACGTTGCCGGTGTTCAACTGCAAGTCGTACCTGGAATGGCCGAAGTGGGACTACAAACGGGTGGCCGGACTGGGAGAGGTGCAGCTGAATGACATCGTGGTGTTCAACTTTCCGGCAGGGGATACGGTAGCTACCGGCAATCCGGCAGAAGACATCTATCGCATGAGCTATGCCATCGGTAAGCAACTTTCGCAGCCTATTGACCTGGCCAGCCTGAACCTGGAGCAGCAACGGGATGTGTATGATTATTATTACTCGGTAGGACGCAAGTATATTGACGAAAATCCGCAGCTGTATGGTGAGGTGATTACCCGCCCTGTAGACCGGAGAGAGAATTATGTGAAGCGTTGTGTGGGTATGCCGGGCCAGACACTGGAAATCAAGAACCGGATTATTTACCTGGACGGTAAGGCCAACAAGGAGCCGGATAATGTGCAGTATCGTTATTTCGTGCATACCAAGGGCATGCTGCCGGAGGATTTATGTCATGAACTGGGCATCAGCCAGGAGGATCTGATGGCTTATTATACGGAGGAATCGGTGTATAACATGCCGTTGACTGAGAAGGCGAAGGCTGCTTTGCTGGCACGGAAGGATTTGGTGACTTCCATTGAAAACGTGCCGGATGATGATGCGGGCGGACTGTATCCGGATAATAAGCTGACGGGCTGGACAGTAGATAACTACGGTCCGATATGGATTCCGAAGAAGGGAGCTACCATAGACCTGACACTGGATAACCTGCCCATGTATGAACGTCCTATCAAGAATTACGAAGGCAACAGCCTGGAGGTGAAAGACGGAAAAATCTACATCAACGGACAGGAAACGACGAAATACACCTTCAAGATGGATTATTACTGGATGATGGGTGACAACCGTCATAATTCGGCCGATTCACGTTTCTGGGGCTTCGTGCCGGAAGACCATATTGTGGGTAAACCTATTTTTATCTGGCTGTCGCTGAACCAGGATCGTGGCTGGTTTGACGGAAAGATTCGCTGGAACCGTCTGTTTAAGTTTGTGGATTCCATTAAATAATCTATGAACAAAGGAAAGTCCGGATGGTGGTGGTTGAGAGCGGCCGGCCTGACGGTGTTGACCGTATGGCTGGTGCGGACCCTGCTTGTGACGACTTGTGTAATTCCTTCTTCCGGGATGGAAAATTCTCTTTATCAGGGAGAACGGATTCTGGTCAACAAGTGGAGCTACGGGCTGCGTTTGCCTTTTTGTTCGCTTTTCGGCTATCATCGGCTGGCATCTTCGCGTGCGGAGAAGGGGGATATTCTCTTGTTCAATAACCCTCATCCCCAGCAGGTGGAGAAAGGAATAGAGTGGAGAGAGCTGTTCATCAGCCGCTGTATCGGTACGCCGGGAGATACGCTGATGCTGGATGCTGACCTGAACTGTGTGGGCGGAGAGGTGCTCAGCCCGGATGCCAAATCGCTGTATGCTTATCCGGTGTCTTCGGAAGACTTGATGCTGACCGTGCTGTCGGTGCTGGGCATCAAAGGAAATACGCTGGCCGGATATACTTCCGACGGGGGGTATATACGGAGTTTCAGCCAATATGAATATTACTTGATTTCGCAGAAACTGGAGGGGCGGATTCCGCTTGTGCCGCTGGATGAAAAGAACCGTACGGAAGTGCATCCGTATGTGATTCCGGCGAAAGGTGTTCCGGTGAAGGTGTATCCCTGGAATGTGACCTTGCTCTGCAATACGATTGTGGCACATGAACACCAGCCTGCAGAGGTTCGTCACGATACGTTGTATGTGAAGGGAAAGCCCGTAGAGGCTTATACGTTTGGCAAGGATTATTACTGGGTGGCTTCCAATGACCCGGTGAACATTTGCGATTCCCGTTTGTTCGGGTTCGTGCCGGAGGACCACCTGATAGGGAAGGCCTGGCGCATCTGGTACTCTTCGCGGAAGGGGCGCTTCTGGCAGCGGGTGCAATGACATAAACTAAGAAAGAATGAAGAATGAAGTGATTTTGGGGTCGGCCTATCTGGCTCCCGTAGAATATTATACCAAACTTTTTGCTTATCCTTCGGTACGTGTGGAGCGTTATGACCACTACATGAAGCAGACTTACCGCAACCGGTGTGTGATTGCATCGGCCGACGGACCGTTGGCACTGACCATTCCGACGGAAAAGAGTGACGACCTGAAGTGTGTGATGAAGGATGTACGTATTTCAGACCATGGCAACTGGCGGCATGTGCACTGGAATGCGTTTGTAGCCGCTTACAAGCATAGTCCTTTCTTTGATTGCTATGCAGATGAGTTTCACCGGTTTTTTGAGCAGAAATATGAGTTTCTGTTCGACTTTAACCTGGAACTGTGTGAGTGGGTATGCCGGCAGATTGACATGGAACCTCGCCTGATACCTACCGAGGAATACATGCCGGAGGTGGGATGTGCCGATGATTTCCGGGAACTGATTCATCCCAAACGGGATTATCGGGAGGCAGACAAGGCATTCTTTCCTAAACCTTATTATCAGGTGTTTGACCAGAAGCTGGGTTTTCTGCCTAATCTCAGTGTGATTGACCTGCTGTTCAATATGGGACCGGAAAGCTTGCTGGTGCTGCGTGACTCGGTGCGTGCGTTCAATGAAATTTAAGGATACATATTCCTTCAAACCCGATTTTATGTTGTACATTTGTAACTGAATCAATGATTTAACAATATGAATAATCTTCCAACAGTAACGAAAAACCTGCTTATTATCAATGTGCTCTGTTTCTTCGGAATGTTTGTGGCCCGGAAATACGGAGTGGATATAGAAAATATGCTGGGTCTTCACTTTTTCCTGGCTTCGGATTTTAACCTGGGGCAGCTTATCACTTATATGTTCATGCATGCCAATTTCTCGCATATTTTCTTCAATATGTTTGCGGTATGGATGTTCGGACGGGTGCTGGAACAGGTGTGGGGACCTAAACGCTTCCTGACGTATTACCTGATTTGTGGTATTGGTGCCGGTCTGATTCAGGAGTTGGTGCAGTATGTGGAGTATCTGGCTGTATGGTCGAATTACGATTCGGTCAACACGGGACTGGGTATCATTCCTATGGATGTGTTCCTGAACCAGCTGACTACCGTAGGTGCTTCGGGAGCGGTGTATGGCATTCTGTTAGCATTTGGTATGTTGTTTCCCAACAGTCAGATGTTTGTATTCCCGATACCGGTGCCCATCAAGGCGAAGTATTTTGTGATTGGATATGCGGTGCTGGAGCTGCTTTTAGGATTGGGAAGCAACGACGGAGTAGCCCATTTCGCTCACCTGGGAGGTATGTTGTTCGGCTTGATACTGATTGTTTATTGGAGAAAGAAAAATGGCGGCGGACGGATTTATTACTGATTTGAAAAGAAAGTTCCAGCAGGGAGACATTGTGCTGCGTCTGGTGTATGTGAACGTAGCGGTGTTTCTGGCAGTGACACTGGTGCAGATTTTTCTGACCTTATTCAATGTGTCTGCGTCGCCTTGGATGAACTATCTGGAACTGCCGGCATGGACGGAGGTCTTTATCCGTAGGCCCTGGACGCTGATTACTTACATGTTCATGCATGCCGGTGTGCTGCACATCTTGTTTAATATGCTGTGGCTGTTCTGGTTCGGTCGTCTGTTTCTGGCTTTTTTTTCGTCGAAGCACTTGCGCGGACTTTATTTTCTGGGAGGTATTTGCGGCGGATTGCTTTATATGCTGGCATATAATGTGTTTCCTTATTTTCAGGATGCCGTGTATTCTTCCTATTTGTTGGGTGCCTCGGCTTCTGTGTTGGCCATTGTGGTGGCGGTAAGTGTACGTGAACCGAATTATCCGGTGCAGTTCCTGTTTATCGGTACGGTGCGTCTGAAATATGTGGCTCTGTTTATGGTGGCACTTGATTTGCTGTTCATGACTTCTGACAATGCAGGCGGGCACATTGCACATTTGGGTGGAGCATTGGCTGGCTGGTGGTTCGCGGCAGGATTGCAGAGCGGCCACGATGCCACGAAATGGATAAACCTGGTGTGCGACTGGTTTGCAGGCTTGCGACGTCCGGTGAAGCGTAAACCCAAGATGAAGGTGCACTACGGAGGACGTCAGGCGGATTATGAATACAATGCCCGGAAAAAGGAACGTGAGGCAGAAATTGACCGGATTCTGGACAAACTGCGTAAGTCGGGCTATAACAGTCTGACGGATGACGAGAAAAAAAGCCTATTTGATGCAAGTAAGAAATGAGTATTTGGAAACATACGTTTAGAGGAGTCTTTATTTTAGGAAACCTGATTGTCGGGACCGGATTTTTGTGCTGTGCTTACAGTCCGCTTGTATCGCCGGTGGCTCATCCGGTGCTGGCCTGTGCGGGGTTGTTTTTCCCTTTTTTCTTGTTGGCCTTGATTGTTCTTGCAGTAGTGGGGCTGTTTCATGGATGGAAGTTTATGTGTCTTCCTTTACTGCTTTTACTGGCTGGAGGAGGGGCAGTCGCGACGTATACTCCGTTTGGAGGAGGGGAAGAACCAACGGACGGGGAGGTATTGAAATTTCTGACCTACAACGTCATGAATATGTACGGAGATGCGGAAGATGAATCTCGTCCCGTGCAACATTATATTCAGGAAAGTGATGCAGACGTGGTTTGTCTGCAGGAGTATCAGTGGGATGCCCGAGAGACCAGGAAGGCTTTCCCTATGTATCCTTACAGAAAGTTGCTGAAAGCGTCTAACGGAAATGGGATGGCTTGCCTGTCGCGTTTCCCGATTCTCTCGGTAGAACCGATTCCCTATGAAAGTGCAAGTAATGCCAGTTTTTTACTTCGGCTAAACATAAAAGGGGATACACTGACGTTGATATGCAATCATCTGGAATCGAATAAACTGGATGCGCATGATAAGGAAGTATACGAGGGATTGCTGAAATCGCCTGAAGAACAGAACGTGAAATCGGACAGTAAATACCTGTTACATAAATTAGCTGATGCCGTGGCCATCCGTGGACCGCAGGCTGATTCGGTGGCACAGGCCATCTCCCGGCAGTCGGGTAAGTATCTGCTGGTATGCGGTGATTTCAATGATTCTCCTATTTCGTATGCGCATCACACCATCGGAAAAGGATTGACAGATGCTTATCGTGAAGCCGGCTGGGGACCGGGATTCTCGTATAACCGGAATTTTCTGTATTTCCGCATTGACCATTTGTTTGTGAACAAAGGATTTAAAGTATTGAAATGCCGTGTGGACAATTCCATTTCAGCATCCGACCATTATCCGTTGTGGTGTTTGGTAGAGAAGTTATAACCTGATAATAAATAGAAGATGAAGAATTTAATTTTTGCAGCAGCTATGAGTTGTATGGTATGTGCCTGCGGTCAGCAGGCGGCAGATACGGGCAATCCGTTCCTGTCTGAGTTTGAGACCCCTTATGGAACACCTGACTTTGACCGTATCAAGGTGGAACATTATGAACCGGCTTTTTTGAAAGGTATTGAGCAGCAGAATGGGGAAATCAAAGCCATTGTAGAGAACCCGGAGGAACCGAGTTTTGAAAATACGATTGTGGCATTGGATAATAGCGGGGAGATTCTGGCTCGTGTGAGCGGAGTGTTCTTTGCTTTAACTGAAGCTGATACCAATGACGAAATGATGGCGCTGGAAGCAAAGATTGCTCCGATGCTGTCTGAGCATAGTGATAATATTTTCCTGAATCAGGAGCTGTATAAGAGAGTGGCTGCTGTTCATGCTCAGGAAGAGGCTGGAAAGATTCAGTTGACTACCGAACAGCATTATTTGCTGGATAAATATTATAAAGAATTTGTTCGTTCCGGTGCGGGACTGGATGCACAGAAGCAGGAACGTTTGCGTGAAATCAACAAGCAGCTTTCTACACTGACCATTGAGTTTGGTAATCATGTGCTGGCCGACAACAACGATTATCTGCTGGTGGTAGATAAGAAAGAAGATTTGGCCGGTCTGCCGGATGCAGTTATTGCAGGAGCTGCACAGGAAGCCAAGGCACACGGAAAAGACGGTAAGTGGGTATTTACCTTGCAGGAATCCAGTCGTACTCCGTTGCTCCAGTATGCTCAGAACCGTGAACTGAGAAAGAATATCTATCAGGCATATACCAGCTTGGGTAACCGTGGCAATGCCAATGACAATAAGGAAGTGCTGAAGAAGGTGCTTGCTCTTCGTCTGGAAAAGGCGCAGCTGATGGGATTCAACAATTTCGCAGAGTATCAGTTGGCTGACAACATGGCGAAGAACCCGAAAAATGCACTTGACCTGCTGTATGGCTTGTGGGAATATTCTATCAAGAATGCCAAGGCGGAAGCTGCTGAGTTGCAGAAAATCATGGACCGTGAAGGAAAAGGTGAGAAACTGGAAGCATGGGACTGGTGGTATTATGCAGAAAAGCTTCGCCAGGAGAAATATGATTTGAATGAAGATGCCATCAAGCCTTATTTCAGTCAGGAAGATGTACACAACGGACTGTGTACGGTAGTCAACAAACTGTATGGCATTACCTTGACTCCTTGTGATTCTATTTCTGTATATAATAAGGATGTGAAGACTTATATTGTGAAGGATGCAGACGGTTCACTGTTGGGCGTGTTCTATAGCGACTACATGCCTCGTGCCAGCAAACGGAGCGGTGCCTGGATGAGTAATTTCCGTGAACAGCAGGAAGGGGTTCGTCCGTTGATTTATAATGTGGCCAGCTTTACCAAACCGGCAGGTGACCTTCCTTCTCTGCTGACAATCGATGAAGCACGCACCATGTATCATGAGTTCGGACATGCTTTGCACGGATTGCTGACTCAGTGCAAGTATAAAGGTGTATCTGGTACTTCTGTAGCTCAGGATTTTGTGGAACTTCCTTCACAGATTATGGAACACTGGGCTGTATCACCTGAAGTGCTGAAAATGTATGCCAAACATTACCAGACTCGTGAGGCTATTCCTGATTCTCTGATTGCCAAGATTGAAAATCAGGCATTGTTCAACCAGGGCTTTATGACTACAGAACTGTTGGCAGCTGCCATTCTGGATATGGAAATGCACTGTCTGACTACGATGGAAGGATTCGATGTGCTTCAGTTTGAAAAACAGCTGATGGACAAATTGGGATTGATCCCGCAGATTGCGCCTCGTTATCGTTCTACTTACTTCAACCACATCATGGGTGGTTATGCAGCTGGTTACTACAGCTATATCTGGGCTGAACGTCTGGATACAGATGCCTTTGAAGCATTCAAGGAACATGGCTTGTTCGACCAGGCTACTGCTACTTCTTTCCGTAAGAACATTTTGGAAAAAGGTGGTTCAGATGACCCGATGAAACTGTATGTAACCTTCCGTGGGGCAGAACCCAGTCTGGATGCGTTGCTGAAGACTCGCGGATTGAAATAAAATGTCCGGATAGCAGGAAAAATCTGTACAGAGTATAACTAAAAGAGGGAGTATGGCTTCATTTTTGCAAGCTGTACTCCCTTTTTTAGGCTCTAAGCCTTAAATATTTACAATCCTTTCCGCATATAAATGAAAAAAAAACTATATTTGCAACCTTGAATAAACGTATCAAATTTTAAAAGTAAATATAATAAACTAAAGTAACATGCAAAACAAAGGATTTGTAAAGGTTTTTGCGGTATTACTGACCCTTGCGTGTGCTTTTTATCTTTCGTTCTCATTCGTTACACGTTATCAGATGAACAAGGCGGCTGAGGACCCGAAAGGTTCGGCACATTACCTGGATTCCATGCAGAATCAGAAGGTGTGGTTGGGGATTTACACGCTGAAACAATGCCGTGAGATGGAAATCGGGTTGGGTTTGGACCTGAAAGGTGGTATGAACGTCATTCTGGAAGTTTCTGTACCAGATGTAGTGAAGGCGTTGGCCGACAACAAACCGGATGAAGCTTTCAATAAAGCTGTAGCGGAAGCTGCAAAATTGCAAATTAACAGCCAGGAAGACTTTATTACGCTGTTTATCAGAGAATACAAGAAACTGGCACCGGAGGGTAAGCTTGCCGAACTGTTTGCAACTCAGCAGTTGAAGGATAAAGTAAATACCCGTAGTACTGACGCTGAAGTAGAAAAAGTATTACGTGAAGAGGTAAGTGCTGCTGTTGATAACTCATTCAATGTTTTGCGTACACGTATTGACCGTTTTGGTGTAGCTCAGCCGAACATCCAGACACTGGAAGGCAAAATGGGCCGTATCATGGTGGAATTGCCGGGTATCAAGGAACCGGAACGTGTGAGAAAACTTTTACAGGGTTCTGCTAACCTGGAATTCTGGGAAACATTTGAAGCAAAAGACATCGTTCCGGTATTGGCTTCTGCTGATAACCGTGCACGTGGCCTGCTGAATGCAGATGCTCCTGCTGATTCTGCAAAGGTAGAAGCTGATACAACTGCTGTAGCTGAGGCTTCTGCTGTATCTGCAAAAGACAGTCTGGCTGCCGCATTGAAGGGTGAAACTGCTACTGCTTCTAACACAAATATTGAAGAACTGAAGAAAGAACATCCGTTGCTGGCTGTACTGCAGTTGAATCAGAGTGGTGTAGGCTGTATCGTTGGTTATGCTGACTATAAGGATACTGCTGATGTAAACCGTATCCTGAACATGAAGGCTGTGAAGGAAGTAATGCCGCGCGACTTGAAACTGATGTGGGGTGTGAAAGCTTCAGATATGGACAAGACAGGACGTATTTTCGAATTGTATGCTATCAAGTCGACAGAACGTAACGGTCGTGCGCCGCTGGAAGGTGATGTCGTAACTGATGCAAAAGATGAATACGACCAGTTCAACAAGCCTTGTGTAAGCATGTCTATGAATACAGAAGGTTCTCGTCGTTGGGCTGCCTTGACAAAGAAGAACATCGGTCGAGAAATCGCCATCGTATTGGATGGATATGTATACAGTGCTCCGCGTGTAAACTCTGAAATTACTGGTGGTAACTCACAGATTACCGGTAACTTTACTCCGGAAGTTACAAAAGACTTGGCTAACGTATTGAAGTCTGGTAAGATGCCGGCTCCTGCACGTATCGTACAGGAAGATATCGTAGGTCCGTCTCTGGGACAGGAATCTATCAACCAGGGTATCGTATCATTCATCGTGGCATTGATTGTCCTGATGATTTATATGTGTGCGATGTACGGATTCATTCCGGGCATGGTGGCTAACGGTGCGTTGTTCATCAACTTCTTCTTCACACTGGGTATCCTTTCTTCATTCCAGGCCGCATTGACCATGTCTGGTATCGCCGGTATGGTATTGTCACTGGGTATGGCAGTGGATGCTAACGTATTGATTTACGAACGTACGAAAGAAGAGCTTCGTGCTGGTAAGGGAACCAAACAGGCATTGGCTGAAGGTTACAAGAATGCGTTCTCTGCCATCTTCGACTCTAACTTGACTTCTATCATCACAGGTATCATCCTGTTTAACTTCGGTACTGGTCCGATCCGTGGTTTTGCCACTACCTTGATTATCGGTATCCTCTGCTCATTCTTCTCAGCTGTGTTCTTGACTCGTCTGGTTTACGAACACTTCATGAACAAAGACAAGTGGTTGAACCTGACATTCACTACAGGTATTTCAAAGAACCTGATGCAGAATGTACACTATAACTTCATGGGTATTACAAAACGTTCGTTTACTATCTGGGGAGTTGTCATCGTAGTATGTATCATTTCATTCTTTGTACGTGGTCTTGCACAGAGTATCGACTTCACCGGTGGACGTAACTTCGTGGTTCAGTTTGAACAGGTTGTACAGCCGGAAACTGTACGTAGCTTGCTGCAGCCGAAAGTGGGTGATGCAAACGTACAGGCTATTGCTTTGGGTACAGACGGTAAGACAATCCGTGTGACTACCAACTACCGTATCAACGAAGATTCTCCTACAATCGATGCAGAAATTGAAGAGTTCCTTTACAATGCATTGAAAGAAGGTAATTTGTTAGGTGAAGGTACTACACTGGAAATCTTTATCGACCGTGATAATCGTGCCGGAGGTTCTATCATCAGTTCTCAGAAGGTAGGTCCTAGCATCGCCGACGATATTAAGACTTCAGCTGTATGGTCAGTTGTATTGGCTTTGATTGCTATCGGTCTGTATATCTTGATTCGTTTCAGCAACATCGCCTTCAGTATCGGTGCTACAGTAGCTTTGATGGTGGATACCGTATTGATTATCGGTGCATACTCTTTGTGCTATGGATGGATGCCGTTCTCTTTGGAAATCGACCAGACATTCATTGGTGCTATCTTGACTGCAATCGGTTACTCTATCAACGATAAGGTGGTAATCTTCGACCGTGTACGTGAGTTCATCGGTTTGTATCCGAAACGCGACCGTACGCAGCTGTTCAATGATTCGTTGAACACGACTCTGGCTCGTACCATCAACACTTCTTTGAGTACATTGATTGTGTTGCTGAGTATCTTCATTCTTGGTGGTGACAGCATCCGCAGCTTCGCATTCGCTATGATTCTGGGTGTAGTAATCGGTACATTGTCTTCATTGTTCGTAGCTGCTCCGGTAGCTTACCTGACAATGGGTCATAAGATGCCGAAACAGGCTGGTGAAGCAGAATAAAATAGAAATCTGATATAATGTTTGAAAGCGGCTGTTTTCCTTGTGAAAGCGGCCGCTTTTTTGATGTTTATGAGCATAAAAAACGCTTAGGCGTTCGGATTAAAACGTCTAAGCGTTTGCTTTGAAACGTCCTTGCGTTTCAAGTAAAACGTCCTTGCGTTTTGATTCAAATGTACTTGTGTTTTAAATCAAACGTAAGGACGTTTTTTTATAGCTGATTATTCATCGACTTTCTCATCAATAGATTTACCTGTCAGTTGCTTCAAGTAATCGGAAGCAGACATGCCGAACTCTTCTTTAAAGCACTGACGGAAGTATACGTTACTGTTGATTCCTACCTTGAATGCGATTTCAGAGATAGAATATTTTCCTTCCAACAGATACTTTTCAGCCAGCTGCATTTTGATTTTCCGGATATATTCGTTGGTTGACATACCCGTAAGGGCCTTTACCTTGCGATAGAGTGTGGAACTGCTCATGCACATCACATTGGAAAGTACGGTAATATCTATATTTTCTGCAGCTGCCAATCCTTCGGTAATCGTATTGGTGATTTTATCCAGGAATTCCTTGTCCAACTTGTTCATAGATTCCGTGATAATGGCTCTTTTTTCCTCCATGCTTTGTCTTTCTGGCTTTTCTGGACGGATGGCAAATCGTTCTGATAAAAGTCGCCGCTGAGTCAGCAAATTGCTGATACGGCTTTGCAGCAGACTGGCACTGAAAGGCTTTGTCAGATAAGAATCAGCTCCTGCCTGGTAGCCTTCCTCCTTGTCGGTGATACTGTCTTTTGCCGTTAATAGGATAACCGGAATGTGACTGGTACGAATGTCTGCTTTCAGCTTTTGACACATGACGACCCCATTCATTACCGGCATCATAATGTCACTGACGATAATATCCGGAATACAATCTGTGGCTATTTGTAATCCTTCTTTTCCGTTAGCAGCAGTCTTTATCTCATATAAGTCCGTAAACGAGTCGGCAATGTAGTCGCGTATATCGGCATTGTCTTCTACTACTAAAATAATAGGACGCGCATTTTTATCTGGCTCTATAGCTTCCAGTTTCAAGGTGGAATCCTCTTCTTTGGCATCTTGCTTTTCAGTGTGCATATCTTCTCCGTGCAATGCCTGAGGATATGTATTCTCTGCCAGCAGCCGTAGATAGAATGTCGTACCGACATCGGGCAGACTCTTTACTTGAATATCTCCTTCGTGTAATTTTACCAGGTTTTTTACCAGGGCCAGACCGATGCCTGTTCCAGAAGCCTGGTGCTCTCCGCTTTCCTGATAATAACGTTCGAATATGTGTGCCAATGCCTCTTTTCCGATGCCGTATCCGGTGTCTTCCACAGAGAGCTGTGCATATCGTATGCCATTTTCTGTGACCCATTCAGCACGGATGCGGATATATCCTTTGTCGGTATATTTCAGTGCATTGGAAATCAGATTGTCCAGAATCATGGTAATAATCTCCTTGTCGAAAAATAAGAACATATTCTCTTCTTCCGCCTCTATCAGAATCTGGATGTCTGGTTTACTGTTTAGTTCCTTGTATTTCAGACCAACTTCATAGACTGTATTCGTCAGATTGCCTTTTGTGACACAAAGTCTTTTGTTTTGTGTCTCTGTTTTTCTGAAGTCCAGTATCTGGTTTATCAGATTCAGTAATCGTACGGCACTCTGATGGATGACAGAAATTCGATGATGGTCTTTGCTGGAAAGCGTATTGCTTTTTACCAAATCGTCCAATGGGCCCAGAATCAGTGTCAACGGAGTGCGTAGTTCATGGGTAATATTGGTATAGAACCGCAGGCGTTCGTCATTCAGTTCTTGTTCCTGCTCATGACTTTTCTTTTCGGATTCATACAGATACTCTAAATTTAATTTGCGTTTGTAAGCCCATAGTCCGATGAAAAGGATACCTATGCCGCTAATTACGTAGAGTAATTTAGCCCACCAGGAAAGCCAGAGCGGGGGGGCAATGATAATTTCTATGGATGAAATTTCGTCTGACCATTCCTGGTTTCGGATACGAGTCTTAATCATGAATTCGTATTTTCCGGGGGGTAGGTTGCGGAAAGTAACGTTGTTGGGGTCCTTTACGGTGTACCACGAGTTTTCCAGACCTTTTAACATATAGGCATATTCTACTCTTTCATTCAGTGAGTAATCTTGTATGCTGAATGAAATGTTGAAGTTGTTTTGCAGGTGTTTCAACCGTACACTTTCTTTATTGATTAAAGAGATCTCTGTTTCATTGCTGTTTTCGGAAACAAGAGGTTCAAAAACCGTTATCTTTCCGATAATGGCTTTAGGGGCCTGTCTTTTTTCTAAAATTTGGCTGGGGTTGAAGTAGCATAGCCCATTGGTGGAACCGAAATATATAATTCCATTTTTATCTTTACAAGCACTTCCTCCGGTGAAACCGCCCATTGGGATGTTCTCTCTAAAATCATAATTGTAAATACTTTTTGTTTTTTTCTCAAAACAACTAATGCCCTGATTCGTGCTAAACCAGATATTTCCATTTATATCTTCTTGTATTGATCGGATAAATGTATTGGCTAAACCTTCGTTGCGTTGATAAGCTTTATACATCCATTGAGAATCTTTTGTAAATTGTACTAATCCTGCTCCTGTTGCAGCCCATATATCCCCATCTGTGCATTCAAACAGTTGATTGATAGTGTTAGAAGGAAAGTTATGATATGTATTGAATTGTTTTAATGGTTTCCAATCAGGGGAGTATACAAAAATTCCTCCCCCAAAAGTTCCTACCCATATATGGCCTTTTTTGTCTGTAATGACCGAACGGACTAAATTGTCAGGAATATGTTTTTGTTGGATAATTTTTCTTGAATTTCGATTGATTTGAAAAACGCCATCACTTGTTCCTACCCAAATATTTCCTTCTGTATCTTCAAATAGGGAACGTACATCTTGAGCTGATAGGCCTCCTAATGAGATTTGTTGAAATTTTTTTATTTTACTATCATAAAACATTATCCCCCCATAAAAAATACCAAACCATAAGTTCCCGTTTTGGTCGCATAGTGCTGTTTGTACAGAATTTCCACTAAGGCTTTTATTTTCTTTTGTATACGTTGCTATGCGTTTATTATTTTTCAGGATATTGAGACCTCCGCCGTCAGTACCAACCCATATTTTCCCTTGCCTGTCTACGCATACTGCACTAACAATATAAGTGTTAAGTTGGCTTTCTATTGAGTTTGGTGAGTAACTAAGAACTTGAAAGAAAGATGTGTTTGAGCTTAAAAAATTGATACCTCCTCCCCAAGTTCCTACCCAAATATTTTGATGAGAATCTTGAAATAGACAACGGATTGTTGAATTGCTTAAATTGTATTTGCTATTATTCCCTGTTTTAATGAAATTTACTTCCTCGGTAGTATTAAATAGACTTTTAGAAAGATTTATAATCGCAATTCCTCCAAATTCTGTCGCGACCCACAATTCGTTCTCATTAAACTGCTGGATATCATATATACGATGAGATAAAGAAAGGTTTTTTTCCCCTAAACGAATAAATTCTTTTGTATCAGGTTTGAACAATGCGAGACCTTTTCCTGTGCCAACCCATATGTTCCCCATATTATCTTTAAATAGACTATGAACATCATTGTCAGGAATGGAGAGCGGATTATCTTTATCGAATGTAAAGTTCTGGACTGCTTTTGACTTGATAGATAATATACTTAATCCATAATGAAAATGTCCAAGATATAATTCTCCTTTCTGATTGTCTAAAAGTGATATTATGTTATTGTATAGAAGGGAGTTGAAATGTGTAAATTGTCCAGTTTTTTTATTTAAATATTCAAGACCTTTCCAATACGTTGTAATCCATAGATTTCCGTCTGAAGAGGGATAAATTCCAGTAACATCATTGGTTGATAAACTAGTCGAATCTTTGGGGTTATGTCTATAGATTTGATATTCATTGGTGTTGTAATTAAATGAACTTAATCCGTCTCTTTGAGTTCCAATCCATAAAATAGGTTCTTGGGAATCATCTATTAAACAATTGAGTTCGTTGCCGGGAAGTTTTAGATAGGAAGAAATCTCTTCTTTGTAAAAAGTCTTGAAGTGGTCTCCTTCTAATTTATTGAGACCTTCTTCGGTTGCTACCCATATATATCCATATTTATCCTCAACAATTTTGATGATATAATTATTGGAAAGTCCTTTATCGGGTCCAAGTTGTTTGATAGTATATGGTTGTGACCAGATAAAAATTGTAGGTAGTAAAAAGAATAGTAAACAAATGATTCTCATACTTACTTATATGTTTTTCTTTAGATTTTCAAAAGTACTAATATTTACTTAATAAATAATTCACAAATCATGCAATGAGAGATTTGTGGTCGGTCATTGCATAAAATATGAGCTTCAAAATGCACTATGATACTTATTTTTGGCAAAAAATAAATGTTTAATCATAAATGCTAATAATTATGAGGGCAAAATTCTTGAAAACTGTATTTTATACCTTGGGGTGTATTAGTTTCTTTTTTACCAGTTGTAATGATGAAGGGAATGAATATCCTGATTTGGATGGACAATCTCCTAATATAGAGTTAACATCTAATCATATTCATACATTGACTGGCTATGAATTTTCTTTGAAAGGTAAAATTGTGGATAAAGATGGTATACAATCTATCCATATTCTTTGTTCGGATCTTTATTTGGATAAAACAATTGATTTGCTTCAGTTGTATTCTGAATGCCAGTATGAATATAATCTTGATTATGCCTTTACAATTCCAGAAGAAATTGAAGGTACTAGTTTTACGATTAAAATAATTGTAACAGATGTTGGAGGGCGTGTCACAGAGGATAGTATTTTAGTAACAATGGACGGAGATTATACTCTTCCAGAGCTAGAAATAAAATCTTCTACTACTATTAATGTTGTAGTTTCAGAAGGTACTGAGCATACTGTGCAATTTCAAGCTACTGATAATAAAGGTTTAGCTTATGTAGAAGTTAGTGCTCCAGAATTAGATTTGATAGATCAGGTACAGGTTTCTACTCAGGTAGATACTTTAACCTCATTTGATTATGAGAAAAATTTATCATTCCCTACTGATAAATTGGGTTCTTTTAAAATGTATATGCGTGCTGTTGATTTACTTGGAAATGTAGCAATAGATAGTTGTAATGTTTTAATTTCTTTGGTGAAAGATTATACATCGATGTATTTCGTTGATTTTGAAGGGAATGATCTTTCTTTGTTAATACAAGATCAGTTTGGTATTCCATTTTCAGCAAAACATATTGATAATTTCCAATACGAAGCCCATTGCTACTCAAAAGGAGGAACTCCTGTTCGCTTTATTGTAAATGAAGATAATTTTGATATTTGTTTTGGAGCAGATAAGAATAATAATGGGAAACTAACAAGTATTGTGGAGAATTTACAGCCTATTGTATTACCGGAAGAGGGATATTATAAAATAATGATTAATACATTAGAAGAAACTTATTCTGTAGAACGTGAGATTCCAGAGGATACTCCTTTACCTATAGGTCAGAAGGTAACTGCTTATAATCCTGGTGATGGTGGTAGTCAAGAGTATATTTATCAGTTTGGACTTGCTGGAAACGGTTTTGAAGGTGCATTCGGTTTTACTACGGATAATGTATATGAGATGACACCTGATGTGCATAATCCATATCAGCTTAGTTGTGAGTTGACTTTCTCTGAAGGTGGAAATGATTTAGACTTTACATTGACTCCGAATCATCCATGGGGATGGTGGATAGAGCCAAGCTGGCGTTATGATGGAAGGGATAACTCATTTGATCCAAAAGGTGACAATGCTAGTCGCTATATTCCAGGTGGAACGTATATTTTTATATTTGATACTCATTTAGGGCAAGGGAAATTAATATCTAAAAATAAATAACTGATTTAATACTATTAAACAAATGAAACATTATGTTTTACTTTTATTTACGTGCTTTGTAATGGGGGTATATGCCCAAAATATAAAAGTGCGGGGTAATGCAGTTTCTGCATCTGATAAACAACCGATGATTGGGTTAACTGTTTTGGTTAAAGGTTCAGGCAATGGTACAATAACTGATTTTGATGGTAATTATGAATTGAATAATGTACCTCAAAATGGTACATTGATTTTTTCTATGATTGGTTTTAAAAGTCAGGAGATTAAGGTACAGGGTCGGCAAGTTATAAATGTAGTAATGCAAGATGATGTAGAAACCCTGGATGAAGTGGTTGTTATTGGATATGGTGCAGTGAAGAAGGGTGATTTAACAAGTTCTATTGCGGCTGTGAAGGGTGAAGAACTTGCTAGCTTAAGTTCTGGGAATGCTATGAATGCGCTTCAAGGTAAAGTTAGCGGTTTACAAATTTCTAATTCTGGTTCTCCAGGGTCAGCCCCGCGTGTAATTATTCGTGGGGTGACAACAGTTAATGGTTCTAATCCTTTATATGTTGTGGATGGTATGCCAGTAGGAGATAATATAAATTTTTTAGACCAAAATGATATTGAAAGTATGCAGGTCTTAAAAGATGCGTCTGCTTCGGCTATTTATGGAACCCGTGGATCCAATGGAGTTATATTAATTACAACTAAAAAAGGTAAAGCAGGATCTCCTAAATTTTCGTTTACAGCTACAGCAGGATTTCAGACATTAGAAAAACCTAAAATGGCTAAGGCTTCAGAGTATGAATATGTGTTTAAGCAACGATATTTAAATGATAATACTGAGCCAGTTTATAATAGCAAAAATGGAATTACAGATGAAGAGGGAACCGATTGGTGGGATGCTACTATGCGTAAATCGGCTTTAATTCATAATTATAATTTAAGCTTTTCTGGTGGAACCGATAAATATACATATTCAACAAGTGTTGGTTATTTTGGTCAGGATTCTCAATATAAGATAGGGAACTGGCAAAAACTGACAGCTCGTTTTAGCATGGAATATCGATTTAATAACGTGGTAAAAGCTGGAGTTGATTTTACTCCTAAATATGAACAATGGAACGATACTCCTAATTTAATAGGTGCTGCTATGGTAATGGACCCGACAACGCCTATTATGAAAGATAAAGAAGATTGGACAAGTAATGAGTTGGATAATTATTCTCGTTCTCATAATAGTCAAGCGTGGAATCCGGTAGCAAGTATGGCTCGTATGAATAAATCTAGCGATGAGTATGGTTTGCTTACCACACCTTATATTAGTATTGAACCAATAAAGGGATTAATTTTCCGGTCTCAATTTGGTTTGAATGCTCGCTTTCGTCTTTCAGATGAGTTCTCACCAGAGTTCTTTTTAGATAATCTCGAAAAGGCAGATTATAGTACAGCTAAGCGAAATATGACTAATTGGATAGATTGGAACTGGACGAATACATTGACTTGGATGAAAACTTTTAATCAACGACATAACTTGAATGTGATGGGAGGATATACGATGGAACGGTTCCAAACTTATTGGCTAGAAGGTTCTAAAGATCGTATTCCCACTAATGATGAGTTGTTACATTATGTAAGTGCAGGAACGCAAAACCCTCAAACTTCAGGTCTTAATGGATACTCTTCGTTGATATCATATTTAGGGCGTGTTATGTATAATTTTGATGAACGCTACTATATGACTGCTTCTGTTCGTGTAGATGGCTCTTCTAAGTTCGTGAAAAATAATAAGTATGCCGTATTTCCAGCAGCTTCGTTCGCTTGGCGTGTAACAGGAGAAGAGTTTATGAGTAATCAGCATATATTTGATAACTTGAAAATCCGTGGTGGATGGGGACGTGTGGGAAATCAGTCTATTGATAATTCTGCTTATCAGTCAACTATTACTTCTACTGATTATGTTTTTGGTTCCAACTCAGATCGTATTATTGGTACTTCTGTTGGTTCTATAGGAAATTCTTTATTACGTTGGGAAACTGTGGAGGACTATAATATTGGAATGGATATGTCATTTTTGAATAATCGTTTGTCTGTAACAGCAGAATGGTTCCATAAAAAATCTCATGACATGCTTTTAAGAAAAGAAAATATGCTGATTTTAGGATATCCTATGTGGAATGGGCAGATGTGGGAAAATATTGGTGAGATGGAAGCTAAAGGCTGGGAATTTTCTGCAAACTGGAATGATAAAATGGGAGATTTTCTTTATCAGGTAGGTATTAATTTATCTTCAGTAAAAAATAAGGCAGTTAAGCTTATGGGTGCTCCTTTATATACAAAGTTCTTTAATAATGATTATATCATAAAAAATGAGGCAGGAGAGGAAATAAGCCAGTTTTATGGTTATGTGGCAGATGGCCTATTTCAGAATCAAACAGAGATTAATGCACACACAGGAGAGCATGGAGAAATTTTACAGCCAAATGCAAAACCTGGTGATATACGGTTTAAAGATTTGAATCATGATGGAGTTTTGAATGAAAAAGATAAAACCTATATTGGTTCTGCTTTTCCGGATTTAATGCTCGGATTGAATTTGAATTTGTCTTGGAGAAATATTGATTTCATGGCTAATTTTTATGGTACAATTGGGAATGATATATATAACACGACAAAGAGTCGTTATTCTGGAAATGGAGGTGAGAATGTATATCAAGGAGCATATAATGCTGCATGGCACGGAGAGGGAACAAGCTATGATATTCCGCGTTTATCTGTAAATGATGCGAATATGAATTATAAACGTGTTTCTAGCTTTTTTGTAGAGGATGGTTCTTACCTGCGCTGTAAGCAGCTTCAGATTGGTTACACGCTTCCTAAAACCTGGACAAAAGTCTGTACTTTAAGACTTTCTTTCTCTGCACAGAATCCATTTACTATTACCAATTATTCTGGAATGGATCCAGAATCAGCTTCTGTTGGTGCTGTAACAGAGTCTGGGGTTGATGAGGCTGGTTATCCAAATCCGCGTACTTATTTGTTTGGTTTGAATGTTAACTTTTAAATTAAAAGAAAGATGAAAATAATTAAATATATTGGAGGGGTTTTGATTGCTTCTGTATTTGCCGGATGTTCGGATTTTTTAGAAGAACCGATTCGTGGGCAGCAAGATTTAAGTGAATACTTTAAAAATGAGAGTGAATGTGCTCAACAAATTACGGGATGTTATCAGTCTATTTTTTATGATGATTGGTGGCAGGTTCAGAAATTTTATTTGGTGGGTGATATGTGTACGGATGATATGTGGATGGGTAATACTTCACAAGGGGAAGGTGAATATAAACCATTGGCTCATTATACTGGTAACACTCAGGATGGTGGTAATTGTTGTCAGAATTTTTGGCAATACCGTTATAAAGGAATTTTGAGATGTAATATTGCTATTCAGAGGATACCGGGGGTAAGCTTTGAAAATGAAAATCTAAAAAAACGCTATATTGCTGAAGCTAAGTTTTTACGTGCATATCAATATTTTGACTTGGTACGATATTTTGGAGGAGTTCCGTTATTGACGGAGTTAAAAATGCCAAGTGAGGTAGAAGGTATAAAACGTGCAACTTTAGAGGAGACTTATGCACAGATAGAAAAAGACTTGAAAGAGGCCATTACAGATCTTCCTCGGAAGGACGAGTATGCATCTGAAGATTTAGGACGTGTTACTCAAGGGGCAGCACAAGGTCTTCTTGCGAAAGTATATTTGTATCAGGAGAAATATGATCAGGCAGAAGCTGAGTTAGATTCTATTATTAATATACATGAAGGAGAATATGATTTATTACCCAATTTTGGAGATGTTTGGAGTATTGAGTATAATAATAGTATAGAATCTTTATTTGAAGTACAGACAAATAGTGATATTGCTTATAATTTAGGGATTCGAATGCCAGTTGTATGTGGTTCACGTGACGATGGCGGCTGGTCATGGGGACTTCCAACAAGTAATTTAGAGAAGGCATTTAAAGACGCTGGAGATACAGAACGTTTAAAATGGACAATTATTAAGGATGGTGCTATTATTCCAGGAGATGAGGAAAGAGGAGCTTATACGATTTCAGCTGCTAACCATAAGTCTGGACGTGTAACAAGAAAATTGTATATACCTTTAAATCAACGTCCAGAACCTTATGATGCATCACATATACCATTGAACTATAGGATTTTACGCTATGCAGATGTTTTGTTAATGTATGCAGAAGTTGAGAATGTACTTGGGAAAGATGATAAGGCTCGCTGGGCTTTAAATAAAGTTCGAACTCGTGCAAATCTGGCTGAAATAGGAACTGAAGTTTCAGGGAAAGCATTATGTGAAGCAATTCGTTTAGAGCGGCGTTTGGAATTAGCTTTAGAAAATAATAGATTGTTTGACTTACGACGTTGGAAAGGAGATGATGGTCAACCATTAATCTGTAGTATAATGGGAAAAAATGGAAGTTTCGTAAAATATAATTTGGAAGAATCAACAGATCAGTATGAGATTTCTAACCAAAAAGAGGCAAGTAATAAAGGTATTTCTTTTGTTGCCCCTCGTGATTTGCTTTTTCCTATTCCGGTCTCAGAAATTACAATGTCTAATGGAAGTATTGAACAGAATCCTGGGTATTAATTAATTATGTATAAAATGATGAAGAAATATTATTTATTATCTACGTTGTGTGGTTTAGCTTTTTTGTCATCTTGTAAAGATGATTATACATTTCATCCAGAATATCCATTGAAAGTGGAGGTTGATCGCGAAGTAGAGGCTAATGTTGATGTAGCTGAGACGTTTCAAATAATAGATGGCTTTGGTGCATCTGATGCTTGGTTGATGGATATTATTGGTAAATATTGGAGTAAAGAGAATAAAGAAGGTATTGCTAAACTATTGTTTTCTCGTGAGAAGGATGAAAATGGAAATCCAGAAGGTATAGGCTTATCCATGTGGAGATTTAATGTTGGGGCAGGCACTGTAGAAAAAGGGCATGAAGGCAATATTGAAGAAATTTCTACTAGAACTGAATGTTTTCTGCAAGAAGATGGTAGCTATGCATGGAATAAGCAGCAAGGGCAACAATATTTCATGGAAAAGGCAAAAGAGTATGGTTGTGAGCAGTTTGTTTTATTCAGTAATTCTGCACCTGTATGGTATACTAAAAACGGTTTGGGGCATACGACTAACGGTGAAAATAATTTAAAGTTGGAACATTATGGTGACTTTGCTGATTTTCTAGCAAATGTGACGGCTTATTTTCAGTCAAAAGGATACAATATTCCTTTTGTAAGTCCCGTAAATGAGCCAGAATATGAATGGACTGGTGGTCAGGAAGGATGCAGATGGAGTAATGAGGATTTACAAAGATTGGCAATAGAATTGGAGCGAAGCTTTTCTGAAAAGGAGTTAAAAACCATGCTATTATTAACAGAATCAGGACATTGGGATTATTTATATTCGGTAGGAGATAGAGGCCCTTTGTATGGCAATAAAATAGAAGAGTTATTTATAGAGGGAGGGAAATATTATATAGGGAATTTACCTCATGTTCCTAATATTATTTGTGCCCATAGTTATTATTTGGATGAAACGTGGGATATTCTTCAGGAGACTAGAGAAAAAGTTAATGAGGTTGCTACAGCAAATGGTTTAAAAGTTTACCAAAGTGAATGGAGTATGCTAGGTGGAGCATATGAAGATTATCCATCATATGATGAAGCTTCATATATGGACTTAGCTCTGTCAATGGCAAAAGTTATTTATCATGATTTGGTTACAGGAAATATGAGTTCTTGGTGTTATTGGACAGCTGTTGCTAGAGAAATATATAGTCAGAAAAGTAGATTTTATTTAGTGCGTGTTATCCCTGCAGATGGGGATTATGGAGATGTAAAGCAGAGTGGATCTTATTCTTCAAGTAAAAATTTATGGGTATTAGGTAATTATAGCTTATTTGTAAAACCTGGATATCAGCGTGTAGCGTTGAATATACCAGAGTCGTCTCGTAAGTTCTTTGGCTCCGCTTACATTTCTCCTGAACAAGATCAGTTAGTTATTGTATATAATAATCTTTCAGATGAAAATATAAAAGTTAATACAAGTTTAAATGGAATAAATAATAAGATAGTTCTTTCTTGTGAACAATATACAACCTCAGCTAGTAAAGATTTAAAACTTGAAGAGGATTATAGGAAAGGAATTATTCCGTCTAAGTCTGTTGTTACTTTTGTATATACGTTGAAATAATTTATTATTTACGATTATATTAGCCGGAATTTCCGGCTAATATAAAATGAAACGAAATATTGTGTTATTATGAAAGGATGCTTGTTGTTGCCATTACTTATTCTTTTACTAGGTTGCTCTTCTTCAGAAGGCATTAAGGAGTGGGATGTTTTAGAAGCCAGTTTTCAGTCTCCACCTGATAGTGTGAAACCTGGTGTGTATTGGTATTGGTTAAATGAACATATATCAAAAGAAGGTATTACTAAGGATTTAGAGGCAATGGCTCAAGTTGGTATTGGTGAAGCCTTTATTGGTAATATTTATGAGGAAGGAAGAATATCTGGTAATATTCAAACTTTGACTGCTGAGTGGTTTGATGCAATGAGGTTTGCGATTCAGGAAGGGCATCGATTAGGAATAAAAATAGGTCTTTTTAATTCTCCTGGATGGAGTCAATCTGGAGGGCCTTGGGTAACTTCAGATAACTCTATGAGATATTTAAGTTATGTTTCAAAGAAAGTCTCAGGAGGAGAAAAAGTTCAATTATATATTCCAGTGAATAGCTCTAGTTTTCAAGATGTAGCTACTCTTGCATATCCTAATTATGTTAGTGATCCAATAATATATAATAGTGTTAAGTCGGCTTGTTCTGTTAGGGGAATTGAGAACCTAGTAGATGGAGTGAAAGAAACGATAAGTTGCTTTCGGAATAAGTCCCATGATTCAGTTGATATTGATTTTGAATTAAAAGATGCTTCAACAATAAGGAGTATAACTATATATCCTGTAGAGAGAGCATTTGGAACGACTTGTAAGGTTAAGTATTATGTTGATGGTGAATATAAATTAATAAAGTCAGAGTATTTTGATCGTATAAATGTAAGCCATCAGTTAGGTCCTACTCCAGATGGTCCTTTAGTACTTTCTTTTAAAGGTGTGAAAAGTAATAGATTTAGAATCAGCTTACTAGATTTACCTGCAAATTTCGAGATAAAGGAAATAGAATTGTCTTCGGAAGTTAAAGTAGAAAAGATAACAGAGAAATTATTGAACAAACTCCCTAATACATCTAATCCTGTATGGAATGCTTATGTGTGGGATACCACTCCTTTATCTGATAATTTGAATTTTACAAATGTTTCAGACATTGTTAATGTCTCTGATTATGTGAAGAATGATACATTAACATGGATAGCTCCCCAGGGAAACTGGACTATTTTGAGAATAGGAATGTTGCCAACAAATACGACTAATACTCCTGCTCCACCCAAAGCAAGAGGATTGGAAATTGACAAAATGAATACTAAAGCAGCTAAGCTGCACTTTCAATCTTTTGTTGGAAAAATAGTTGAAGGATTATCGGTGTCCGACAGAAAAGCTGTGGAAAGGTTAATTGTAGATAGCTATGAAGTGGGTCCTCAAAACTGGACAGATGATTTCGCCCAAGAATTTAAAGAGCGGATGGGATACGACCCAACCCCTTGGTTACCTGTCGTTTGTGGGAATATTGTAGGCTCAGAAGAAGAATCTAACCGTTTCTTATGGGATTTGAGAAGAGTTGTGGCTGATTTAATCGCAGAGAGATATGTTGGAGGATTAAAATCTGTAGCTCATGAACATGGTATGAGTTTATGGTTAGAAAACTATGGTCATTGGGGCTATCCTTCTGAATTTTTATATTATGGAGGAATGTCTGATGATATAGGAGGAGAATTTTGGGCAGGAAGTCCTCCCGGAACAGAATGTAAAGCTGCCGCTTCTGCAGGTCATATATATGGAAAAAATAAAATCTATGCGGAATCTTACACCTCATCTGGAAATTATTTTGGATGGAGCCCTGCTAATCTAAAGAAGAAAGGTGACTGGAGTTACACTGAAGGTATAAACCAGGTTATAATGCATGTATATATTCATCAGCCTTATGAGGATCGTATTCCAGGGGTTAACGCTTGGTTTGGAATAGAGTTTAATCGCCATAATACGTGGTTTAAACAGGCAAAAGAATGGATTGATTATCAGAAACGTTGTAGCTTTTTGTTGCAACAAGGTATACCGGTTAATGATGTTTGTATATTTATAGGTGAAGATGCTCCTATAATGGATGGCTGGAAAGATATAAAGATGGATGGTTATAGCTATGATTTTATAAATTCAGACGTTATTATAAACCGTTTGTCTGTAAAGAATGGAAAATTTAGGCTTCCTAATGGGGTTGAATATGCAGCAATGGTTTTGCCACCTTTAACATCTATGAGACCTGAAACTTTAGAACGTCTTGTGGAATTAGTTAATGATGGAGGAATATTGATAGGAACCCCTCCTTCGAAATCACCTAGTTTGGTAAATTATCCTGAGTGTGATAAAAAAGTTAAAGATTTATCTCAAGAATTATGGGGAGATAATTTTTCATTACATAAGAAGGATGTATATCGTCAATATGGTAAAGGATGGATTTGTTCTAATGTATCATCGGTTAATACGGTTTTAGATAAAATAGGACTTCCTCAGGATGTAAATTGCTCCTCAAAAGATTTAAAATGGGCACATCGTTCTTTAAAAGTAGGTGATATTTATTTTTTATCAAATCAAGGTGATAAACCTCAATTATTTGATATAACATTTAGAACGTCTAATAGGTATCCTGAGATATGGAATCCTATAACAGGCTCTTCTAGTGTTATTGAAAATTACATAGTAGGTAATGGCACAATGAAATTTGATTGTATGCTTGATGAAGGTGAGAGCTGTTTTGTTGTATTTAGAAATGCTCCTTCTGTTAATATGAAAGATAAATATTCTTATAAACTTGAATGTGATACTTCCTATGTATTATCAGGAAAATGGAATATTCACTTTGTGAATGAGCATACAAAGGATGATTTTTATCATTCCTCAGATTCTTTATTTGATTGGAGTAAATATTTGCACAATGATAAAATTAAATACTTTTCGGGGACTGCTTCCTATGAGTTGAACTTTGAATGGCCTTATACTTTACACGAAAAGCCTGTATTTCTTAGTTTTGATAAGATTTCTGAGATTGCAACTATATATTTAAATGATCAGAAAATCCAAACATTGTGGACAAAACCTTATAAAGTCAATATATCATCTTTTTTAAAAAAAGGTAAGAATAAGTTGAGGGTTGTAGTTAGCAATTTATGGAATAATCAATTAGTTTATCAAGCTCAGCAGCCTAAAGAGAAAAGAAAGACTTGGCTATTGTTAGATACATTTTCGGGAAAAGAATCTCTACTACCCTCTGGGATTGAAGGAGAAGTGAGAATTTTCTTGACACATTGATATTATGTAAATAGTGGTAATAAGCTTAGACTATTACCACTATATTTTTAATTACAAGTATGTTAAAATGATAAATTGATTAATTATGGAGAAAGTTAAAATAGGTCTTATAGGAGTTGGTTTAGATACATATTGGAGGCAATTTAAAGGATTAAAAAGTCGTTTAATGAATTATCAAAAAGAAATTGCTGTTACGATAGAAAGTATGAATGCTGAGGTTATAAATATTCCTATTGTAGATAATCAAGAGACGGCTAGAGATGCAATAAATGTATTGACAAGTAATAAAGTAAATTTATTATTTGTTTTTATCTCTACTTATGCTCTTTCGTCTACAATACTTCCAATTGTACAGGAATGTAAAGTCCCAGTAATTCTGCTTAATATACAGCCTGCTATGAAAATGGACTTTGACTATACTAATAGTTTGGTTGATAGACAAAAAATGACAGGGGAATGGTTGGCCTATTGTCAAGCCTGTTCTGTACCGGAATATGCAGCAGTATTTAATCGTTCAAATATTAAATATGAGATTGTAACTGGCTATTTGCAAGATTCGAGAATGTGGAAGCAAATAAACTCTTGGATTGATGCAATAAGAGTTGTAAAAGGAATGCGGGAAAATAGAATGGGAATATTAGGCCATTATTATACGGGTATGCTTGATGTATATACTGATATCACCTTGCAATCTGCTGTTTTTGGAACTTATATTGAACAGCTGGAGATGTGTGAATTGCAACATTATTATTTGCACGCAACACCACAAGAAGTCTCTAAGAAAATAGAAGAGTTTTATAAGGAGTTTAATGTGAGTCCTTTATGTGATGACTATGAATTAAATAGAGCAGCTCGTACTTCTGTTGCATTAGATAAACTTGTAGAAGTACATCATCTTGGGGCAATGGCTTATTATTATGAAGGGATGCGAGGAACTGAGTATGAAAACCTTGTTACTTCTGTAATTGCGGGAAACACTTTGCTTACAGGCAAAGGCATACCTATAGCAGGAGAATGTGAAATTAAGAATGTGCAAGCAATGAAAATAATGTCTCTTTTAGGGGCTGGAGGTTCTTTTTCTGAACCTTATACCATAGATTTTGAGGAAGATGTAGTTTTATGGGGACATGATGGACCGGCACACTTTGCTATAGCAGAAAATAAAGTTGAATTAGTTCCGTTACCTGTATATCATGGAAAACCAGGCAAAGGTCTTTCTATTCAGATGAATGTGAAACAAGGTGATGTAACATTTTTATCTGTATGTGAAGGAAAAGATGGAATCTTTCTACTTGTTGCAGAAGGACAATCTGTATGTGGTAAAACATTGATGATTGGAAATACTAATAGTCGTTATAAGTTTGCTTGTGGCGCTAAAGAATTTATAAATCGGTGGAGTAAAGCAGGGCCTTCACATCATTGTGCTATTGGTATTGGACATTTAGGAGATAAAATAGAAAAGATTGGTTTTTTATTGAATATTCCAGTTGTGCGAATCTGAAACTTGCTCGAGAGGCATTAAAATTGGATAAGTCTTAAAGAATAAAGGTTTATAGTCATTCAGTGTGAAATGCCACGGATGCTCTTTTATTTAAATAAAAAATCTTTCAAATAAGGTATGGGCTATAGTTCATAAGTCATTTGATTATTGTTGTATGATGAGTATACATAATGATGACTGGTAGTATAGAATTATTATTCGTCGTTTTTCTTTATAGAATATGGAGGGGTATATGGGCATCTTTTCATTATTTCTATGCTTCTTTATTCTTTTGCTTTTGATATGAGCTGATTGTATAAACCGGTTCTAAAAATAAAATTTATATTTTTGCATCATAAATATTTTGTAGTTATGAAAAACCAATTGTTAATTATTTTATTCTTTTTGTCGGTATGTTTTTCGTTAAGTGCCCAAGTATCTTTTGGCGAAGCCAAAAAATTCAATGAGAATTGGTTATTCAGCTTGTCGGACGATAGTCTGAGCGCTTCTGTATCGTATAACGACAGTAAGTGGCGAAAACTTGATTTGCCGCACGACTGGTCGGTAGAAGGACAGCTTTCTCCTTCACTGGCAAGCTGTACCGGTTATTTGCCGGGTGGTATAGGCTGGTATCGGAAACATTTTCAGGTTACCGATAAGGCTGCACGCCATTACATCTATTTTGAGGGAGCATATAACCGCAGCGAGGTTTATCTGAACGGACATTTGCTCGGTAAACGTCCGAACGGATACATCTCTTTTATGTATGACATGACTCCTTACTTGAAAGAAGGCGATAACGTGCTGGCAGTCCGTATTGACCACAGCCGTTATGCCGATTCACGTTGGTACACCGGTTCCGGAATTTACCGGGATGTGTGGATGATTTCTGCTCCTGACATTCATTTTGCACAATGGGGGATAGGCTGGCACGCTACTTCGCTGACCGATAAGCAGGCGGTAGTGGCAGTCGATATGGAAGTGGAGAAACATGTGAAGGCTGCTGGTGCATTGGAGGTTTCTGCGGCACTTTATGATGCAGAAGGTACACTGGTAGCACAGGGCCGTAAGAAAGTGGCGGATAAAGCTGAAGGTATTACGAAAGAAACAGTATCACTGAAGGTGAAGAAACCTCGCCGCTGGAATCTGGATGCACCTTATCTGTACACGTTGAAGACAGAGCTGCTTTGTGACGGGAAACGGATAGATGGCAGTTCGACGAGTGTAGGTCTCCGTACGTTGAAGTTCGATGCCAACAAGGGATTTGCCCTGAACGGAGAGTGGATGAAGGTGAAAGGAGTGTGTCTGCATCATGATGCAGGTGTGCTGGGTGCGGTCGTTCCTCCTGAAGTATGGGAGCGCCGTCTGAGAAACCTGAAAGAAATAGGTGTGAATGCTATCCGTATGAGCCATAATCCGCAGGCACCGGTATTGTATGATTTATGTGACCGAATGGGCTTCCTGGTGATGGATGAGGCTTCGGATGAATGGGAATTCCCGAAACGGAAATGGATAAAGGGATGGAATGTCGGTGAGCCAAGCTATGACGGAACATTTGATTTCTTTGAAGAATGGATTGAACGCGATGTGACGGATATGGTGCGTCGTGACCGGAATCACCCTTGTATATTTTTGTGGAGCATTGGTAATGAGGTAGACTATCCGAATGACCCTTATTCTCATCCGGTGCTGGATGGCACAACCATTAATCAGCCTATGTTTGGAGGATACAAGCCTGATGCGCCGGATGCCATGCGTATCGGTAAGATTGCAAAGCGTCTGGCTGCCTGTGTACGTGCGGTAGATACTTCTCGTCCTGTTACCGGTGCATTGGCCGGAGTGGTAATGTCGAATCAGACAGAGTATCCTCAAGCCGTAGATGTAGTAGGATATAATTATACGGAAAACCGTTATGACGAAGACCATGTCACTTATCCTGACCGTGTGATTTACGGTAGTGAAACCGGTGTGGGAATTGAGGCTTGGCATGCAGTACGCGACAAGGAATTTATTTTCGGACAGTTCCTTTGGACGGGTACGGACTATCTAGGTGAATCAGGCAGATGGCCTTCCAGAGGTTTGTATACCGGTTTGTTGGACTTTGGCAGCTTCCCCAAACCACGCGGATACTTCCGAGCTTCGCTTTGGAGTGAGAAACCTGTGACTTACATCGGTACATATCCCAAGCACGACTGGGTATCAATGGATGCATGGGATTTGTGGAACTACGAACCGGGCCAGTTGATTCGGGTGGTTTGTTATACCAATGCACCGCAGGCTCGTTTGTTGCTGAACGGAAAAGAAGTAGGCCAGATGAAGCCTTACGACGATAAGAGCGGTATCATTTATTGGGATATTCCTTATCAGGATGGAGAATTGCGTGCAGAAGGTTGTGATGCAACTGGAAAGGTGCTTTCATCTTATGCCATCAAGACCTCTGGTCGTCCATACGCCTTGCGGGCTACTGTGGATAAGGAAGTCTTGTCGCCGGATAAGGCTACTGCACATGTAACGATCGAAGTGGTGGATGAACAAGGTACTATCGTAAAATTAGGCGATAACGACGTAACTTGTCAGATCGAAGGTCCGGCACGTTTGTTGGGACTGGAAGGTTCTAATAACGGAGATATGAGTGATTATACAGATAATCACCACCGTGCTTTCCACGGACGTTTGCTGGCTTATATCCAGACTACAGGTGAGAAAGGTGAGATTTGTGTGAAACTGACTTCTCCTCTCTTGAAAGGAGCGGAAGTGGTATTGAAGGCTGAGTAATCCTTCTTAGGCAGTACTGCGGTACTTCCTTGAAAGTACTGGAGTACTGCCAGGGAAGTACTTCGGTACTGCCTAAGAAGTACTGAAAGCGTGCCGGCAGGCTGTCTGAAAAGTGCCTGCCGGCACGCTTTGTTTTCCGGCATCTGATAAAGTGATAGCCTGTTCGTGTTTCTGGAACAGGTGATTTGATTTTATAGGGAAGCCGGATAGTTTAAGTTTTCTTCGGTGAGCTGTTCCAATATCTCATGCAGGAACTTGGCTGCTTCCCATTTGGCCATGGGAAGGTTCATCATCAGATAGTTTCCGCAGTCTTTTGCACTGGCTCCCGGCACTTCACCTTCATAATCGGCGATGAAGCGGAAAGTTTCTGTCATCAGCGGAGCAATGTCTTTGGATTGTAAATCACCTTTTACTATCAGGTAGTTTCCGGTCAGACAGCCCATTGGTCCCCAATAGATAATCTTGTCGGCCCATACCGGATGATTGCGCAGGAAAGTCGCTGCCAGGTGTTCAATGGTGTGGATAGCGCCAGGACCTAAGGCCGGTTCACGGTTAGGCTCTTTCATACGAATATCGAAGGTAGTGACGATTTCACCTCCAACTTTATCTTTGCGTGACACGAAAATACCGCGTTGCAAACGAATATGGTCTACTGTAAAGCTTGGTATCTTTTTCATAAAGCGATTATAGTTTGTTGGGTAATGCTTTCAGGAAAGTTTCAGTGACGTGGAAAGAACGGTCGGCCATTTCCCCCCAGAAATTCTGGTATTGTTCAAAGTGCTTGTCAGCTCCCGGAGTGTCACTGATGATGCGGAAACTGATGAAAGGAATCTGATAGAGGTAGCACACCTGGGCAATGGAAGCCGATTCCATATCTACAGCCAGTCCTTCCAGGAAGTTATGCTTGATTTCGTCCAGTTCGCTGCGGTCGGTAATAAACTTGTCGCCTGTACAGATCAGACCTCCGTGGATAGCCGTTTCTGTATCGAGTGAAAGGGCACACTGGAAGAGGGTTTCATTTCCCTGGAAGAAAGTAGGGAGACCCTGAATCTGTCCGTAGGCATTGCCTTCGCCGCACCATACGTCATGGTACACAATCTGCTGGCTGACTACTACGTCCATCACTTTCAGGCAGGTGTCGATTCCTCCGGCTACTCCGGTACTGATGATGCAGTCGGGTTGGAAGTTGCGGATAAGTTCTACCGTTCCGGCAGCGGCATTCACTTTGCCGATGCCACATTGCATCAGGATGATGGTATTTTGCTTGATGTTTCCTTCAATGTAGGTGAAGGGGCCTTCTTTGCGTTCAGTCTTGTTCTCGAGTTGATTAGCCAGTTGCTTCTGTTCGGAAGACATGGCCGTAATGATTCCTATTTTCATGCGTTAAAAAAGATTTTCAGCGGCAAATTTACGACTTTTCAGGCAGTATTGTGTTATCTTTGCCTGCCGAAAACATTAATTATGAATAATATGAACTTGTTCAAGAAACTATTACCCGATGTAGTGGTAATCGTGCTTTTTGCCCTTATTTCGTTTGCGTATTTTTATCCTGCGGTAAATGAAGGACGAATTCTGGCTCAGCACGATGCAGTAGCTGGCATCGGTTCTGGACGTGAAATGAGTGAATACCTGGAGAAGACGGGGGAACGTACGCGCTGGACAAACTCCATTTTTGGAGGAATGCCTACCTACCAGATGTCTCCGAGCTATGACTCTACCGATACGTTGGGCTGGATTCAGCAGGTATATCATCTGTTCCTGCCTACTTACGTGTGGTATGTGTTTGTCATGCTGCTGGGTTTCTACATTCTTTTGCGTGCATTTGATTTTAAGGTGTGGATGTCAGCCTTGGGTGCCATTATCTGGGCGTTCTCGTCTTATTTCTTCATCATCATTGCGGCCGGTCATATCTGGAAGTTTGTAGCACTGGCTTATATTCCTCCTACCATTGCCGGTATGGTGCTGGCTTATCGTGGTAAGCTGTTGGCTGGGGGGATTGTGACAGCCTTGTTTGTGGCCTTGCAGATTGTGGCTAACCATCTGCAGATGAGTTACTATTTCTTGTTTGTCATGCTGTTTATGGCCATTGCGTATGGAGTGATGGCATGGCGGGAGAAGAAGATGCCTCAATTTATCAAAGCCAGTGTGGTACTGGTAATTGCCGGCCTGTTGGGCGTGTGTGTGAACTTGTCAAACCTGTATCATACGTATGAGTACAGCAAGGAGACCATGCGCGGCAAAAGTGAGCTGGTAAAGGAGAATAGTGCAAACCAGACCAATAGCGGATTGGAACGGAGCTACATCACACAGTGGAGCTATGGCATCGGAGAAACCTTCTCGTTGCTGGTTCCGAATGTAAAAGGAGGGGCCTCTGTTCCTTTGGCTCAAAATGAGAAAGCCATGGAGAAGGCTGACCCTAACTATATGGGATTGTATAGTCAGTTGGGGCAGTATTGGGGGGAACAGCCGGGTACTTCCGGTCCGGTATACGTAGGTGCCTTTGTTATGTTCCTCTTCATTTTAGGATTGTTTATCGTAAAAGGACCGATGAAGTGGGCACTGGTGGGTGGAACCGTATTCTCCATATTACTTTCCTGGGGACATAACTTTATGGGCCTGACAGATTTCTTTATTGACTATGTGCCCATGTACAGCAAGTTCCGTGCGGTATCTTCTATTCTGGTCATTGCAGAATTTACCATACCGTTGTTGGCCATTATGGCGTTAAAGGAAGTGGTAGAACGCCCGCAGTTGTGGAATGAATCACGTAAGTCGTTCTACATTACTTTTGCTCTGACGGGAGGTCTTTCTTTGCTGTTTGCATTGGCTCCAAGCTTCTTCTTCCCTTCGTATGTGTCTTCTGCCGAGATGAATGCTTTGCAGAATGCGATTTCGGCCGATCAGCTGGCTCCGATTTTAATCAACCTGGAAGAGATACGTAAGTCCATCTTTACTTCGGATGCCTGGAGAAGCTTCTTTGTCGTATTGATAGGAGCTGTGTTGTTATGGGGGTATTGTGCGGGAAAGCTGAAAGCACAGTTGCTGGTTGGTTTGCTGGCTTTGCTTTGTCTGGTAGATATGTGGAGTGTAAACAAACGCTATCTGTATGACGAGCAGTTTGTAGCAAAGGGCACAGAAATGCAGCCTTTCTTGGAACCTTCGGAAACAGACAAGCAGATACTTCAGGACAAGTCTCTGGATTATCGTGTACTGAATCTGTCGGTCAATACCTTTAATGAGAACAATACAGCCTATTGGCACAAAAGTATTGGAGGGTATCATGCCGCGAAGCTTCGCCGTTATCAGGAGATGATTGATGAGCATATTCAGGGTGAAATTACGGCTCTGTATAAAACTTTACCTTCAGTAGGAGCTGATTTAAGTCAGGTAGGCGATACGTTGACTCCGGTGCTGAATATGCTGAATACACGTTATTTCATCATTCCGTTGCAGCAGGGTAAGACTATTCCGGTATTTAATCCTCATGCATTGGGTAATGCCTGGTTTGTCAACGAAGTGCAATATGTGAACAATGCCAATGAAGAAATAGAAGCGTTGCATCAGGTAAATCCGGCCCACGTAGCAGTGGTAGATAAGAAGTTCCAGAACGAAGTGAAAGCTTCTGCAGGTGCAGACAGCCTGAGTACGATTGTATTGACAAGCTATGAACCTAATGCCTTGAAATATGAGGTAAACTCTCCGAAGGGCGGTACGGTAGTCTTTGCTGAGATTTACTATCCGGGATGGCGTTCGTTCATTGATGGAAAAGAGGTATCGCATGGTCGTGCAGATTATATCCTGCGTGCGATGAATGTGCCTGCCGGGAAACATGTGATAGAATTTACTTTCGACCCGAAATCACTCCATGTGACCGAGACTGTTGCTTTCATTGCATTGGGCATATTGGGCCTGGCAATTTTGGCAGCCATTGTATTGGTCCTAAAGAAAAGTAAGAAGTAAACAGGCCGGGAAGTTTGTTTGAAGAAATAAAGGCGTTCCAGTGAAGAGTCTCAGGCCACTTAACTGGGACGCTTTTTAGTTTTCAAGGCCCGGATGACAAACCAGGCATGATGCAGTACGGTAGATACTACACCGTAATGCTTGCACATGATGCGGAAACGTTCTTTTAGGGAAGCTTTGTGGTTGCGTGTAGTCATTCCTTCATTCAGGTAGTCAATAAGCACCAGATGAGTGTGGTGGAGTACCTGGCTTTTCTTCATGATGCGAATGCACCAGTCAAAGTCTGCTGAAAAACGATAATGAAGGTTGTAGGGCTCTACAAGGTCACGTCGTGCGAAGAAAGCCTGGTGACATACGAGCATGCCTTCCTTGAAACTTTTCCAGTTCAGGTTTTCTGGAGGAGCCAGGCGGCGCATGTGCAGGAAGTGTCCTTCTTCGTCCACAATGGCTGTGTCACCATACAGCACATCCGGAAGTGTGGGCTCTGTAATGGAGTGCACCATCAGTTGGAGAGTATCGTCTTCATGCAGTTCGTCACCTGCATTCAGGAAGCAAAGGTAATCACCGGTGGCCAGCTTGATTCCCTTGTTCATGGCATCATACAGTCCTTTATCTGGCTCACTGATTACGGTATGTATATGTTCCTTGTATTGTTCAATGATTTGTAAAGTTCTGTCTTTGGAACCTCCGTCCACGATGATGTATTCCACATTCTTGTAGGTCTGGGTGATGACACTCTGAATAGTGTCTTCCAGTACGGCTCCGGCATTATAGGTAACCGTGATGATGGAAAACTTCGGATGTAAATGATGAATGTTATGCATTTTTTCCGGTGATGTGGTTGTATATTTGAATGTATTGGCTGGCTACAGTTGCTTCAGAGTAGGTTGTTACAGCCTTGCGATAGGCTTCGGAACTTAATGTTTCGTAGTCTCCCTCTGTCAGCGTCCAGCAAATGCCGTTGGCCAGGTCGTCAGCCGATTTATATTGGGCCACGTAGCCATTGTGTAAATGGTCAATCATTTGCGGAATACCTCCTACATTAAATCCTACACAAGGAATGCCGCAAGCCATTGCCTCGACAATGGTATTCGGCAGGTTATCCTGCAAGGAAGGAGTGACGTAGAGGTCGACGGCATTGTATATATCTACCAGCTCTTTTTCATTGCTCACGTAATTCATGGGATAGATAGGGAAGGGGAAAAGTGATTTGCACTGTTCGGCCTGACTTCCTAATACCACTACTCCTAATTGCTGACTCAATTCCGGTTCCTGCTGGGCCAGCAGTTTGCATGCCTCAATCAGGTAGTCTATTCCTTTACGCTTATCCGTAATTTTCATGGAGCCGAACAAAAGCAGCTTCTTGTCAGTAGGCAGATGCAACTTCTCGCGTGCGAATTTCTTGGCACGCGGCTTGAACAGGTTGGTATTAATCGCATTAGGAATATTTGTAATGGTGTGTCCTTGCAGCAGGCTGCTTCTGCGTGCCATAGATTCCAACCATCGGCTACAAGCTATAAACGTAATGGGAGCCGTAGCGTAGAGCTTTTGCTTTTTATGGAACGTCTTTTCCGACAAGTCATGATGATGAGGTTTCAGTAGAAGCGGACAGTCATGACATTGTGCGGTATATTTCTCGCATTCTCCGGAATAATGGCAGATGCCGGTGAAAGGCCACATGTCGTGCATGGTCCATACCACAGGCTTTCCGGAAGCAAGAATGCGTTGGATATCTTTCAAGGAAAGCATGCCTTGGTTAATCCAGTGCAGGTGAATCACATCTGCCTGACGGAACTCTGGTAAGGAGGTAATATCTGTACCCGTGTTGGCAATATCCACCGCAAATAGGTTATGCCGTTTGAATCCGTTGGCTGCCCAGATGACAATTCGTTCCCAGGTGAACTGCCAGATTCTGCGCCATGATTTCTTGAGGGCAACCACCGTCACCTGATCAGTTTGCTTGTTACGGACCAGCATCTTGGCTTTTATTCCGTTGTTCTTTAAAGCTTCCATCAGTCGGTTGGCTGCGATGGCAGCTCCTCCGATGCGTTCTGCGGTGTTGATGATCAGTACTCTCATAGCGTATAGTTCAATTTTTCTGCAAAGTTAGGAGTTTTTTGTACTTATGTGCAACAGTCTTTGGGCAATTTCCTTACTGAAAATCTCCAGATTGAATCGTTTTTCTCCCAGCTTTCTGGCATTTTCTCCCATTTCTCTGGCCTTCTCCGGATGGGTGGACAGGTAACGGATGGCTTTTACCCAGCCTTCTACATCTCCATATTCCACGGCGATACCAATTCCTTCTTTGTCTATGTCGATTTCGAAATTGGGGTTTTTAGAGCAAACGACAGGGATTCCTAAAGCGTATGCTTCTACTAATGTAGTTAGTCCTACCGTGTAAGGAAAGTCCAGACAGCAGATGACGATGGCTTTCTTTCGCGCAACTTTCTTGGCCAGTTCATAAGGGATGACTCCTTCGGTATAGTGAATGCAGATGTTGTCTGCCAGTGTCAGGCTGTCAGCTATCTTTTTGTAGTTGAGGTTTCCACATTCTTCTGCGATAAAGACTTCCAGATTCTCATCCGTTTGTGAGAAAGCTTGCAACATGGTTTTCAAGTCACGGTTCTCTTTTCCTGTGGAGATGAAGCCTTCACGTGGTTCAGCAGGCAATTCTTTCAATAAGTGGTCGTAAAAAGCTAAATCAGGTCCCCAATGAATGAGTTCCAGCTTGTGCTTTGGGACTTTATGAGTTGCGATGGAGTCTTGAATCAGTTTACGACTGAAGAGAAACATGTGATCAATTCCCCGGTAAAAGAAACGGGAAATAGTCTCTTTCAAACGATTGGGCGATTTACGCAATGACGTATGATGCCATACGACAATCGGTTTACGGTATAGCCCCAATGCCCGCAGGAAGATAATCAATTCCAGTCCACGGAAAGATGTACCATAAAGCACTTCGTATTTCTCTTTGCAGAAAAGTATTTCCTTCGTGGTGTAAAGCATCAGTTTCCATCGGTTTGCATAAGGTTTATACCGATGCATGACAGACTGAATGCCGTGTTTTTCTAATAACGGCAGACCGTAAAGAATATGTCCGGGAAACCGGAAATCCTTCCATTCTTCATAACTTTCCCGTGTAAGACGGGTATGGTAGAAGTAAATCTTGAGCTTTGAATTCATTTTATCTCCAAATTAGCGCCATTTGTTGCGTCCTAACCATTTGTTGATACGGTTAACCAATGATTTTCGTATATGCTGGAAGTTGCCATAGCGCAGATTTAAATAGAGTTCCTCAAAAGAGCGTCCGATTTTTATCCATGGATGTCCCCATGCCATGATGCGGAACATGCGGTTCTTGTAACCCACATTCTCAATGATATACCGTGGATGCTTCAACGGGAAATCCTGTTCGTAGCGCTTCATGGTGAATATACGCCGATACCCTTTCGGCAGTAGGTTATTGCTTCCGCCAAAATGAGTGGAACCGGTTGTGGCTCCCAAATTGTTGATCATGTTCTTGGTGGGGACAATACTCAAGCCGGAGTTGAAGAACATGGCCGCATGGAAAATACTCTCATAATAGGCTTTTCCGCTTTCCCGGTGGTGACGACAAAACTCGATGAATTCCTTTTGGTATTTTCTCTCCTTGATGTATTCTTCCAGTTGTTGCAGATTGAACGTATCATCCAGAAAACTATAATGCTCATCCCATTGGTCGATGACACGACGCCAGCTGGCCCATCCCCAAATGGAAAATGCCGTGCTGAAGAAATAGTCATAAGGTATGTTTGGGGTAATTTCGTCGTAGTTAATTCCCGAAATCATGCAGATGCGGCTATCGTTTTCATATCGGTCGAGCAGTTCCTTGCAGAAAGCAAAAAAGCTGACGGAAGGTACATCATCGTCTTCAAGTACGATGCATTTCTCGACAATAGAAAAAGCCCATTTCTGGGAAAGATATTCAGACGGGTCGCAGCCGAAATTCTTTTCCTGGTACCATTGATATACTTCACATTCCCAGTCTATCTCATCTACTACCTTCCGGCAAGCTAAAATGCCGGGCATGTCTTTTTCTCCTCTTGCTCCGTCCTGATAAAGAAACAGTTTGGAAGGACGTGCCTTTCTGACCTGCTCAAATACGGCAGAAAGAGGCTCAGACCGGTTGAAGAACAGAATCAATACGGCTACATCAACTTGTGATGGATGGCCGGTATATTGAATCGGAGTACTGTGTACAGGAATGTAATTTTCCATGATACTATGTGGTTTTAGGAATGAGATTTCGTTTCGTTGGCTTCTGCAAGTGTATTGAATGACAATACCTCAGGATAGTGATCAATTACTTGTGCCTGCTCTTCTTCATTGAAACGGTGCAGTTTCGGGTAATTGTACCGGAGAAACTCTTCCAGTCCTTGAGGAGCAGCCAGGGTTAATGGACCGAATTTCACCGGCTCCAACTGGTTCAGACTTTCTTCTGTCACATGGTCGGTCTTGGTCATGACATTATTGAAGTAGCGGGTTTTTCGTTTATTGAAGAATGTTTGTGCCCCTGTCAGGAGTCGGAAAATAGTCTTTTTGGGTAAAAGTACGTCGATAAGATAGTTAGCCAGGCATCCCATAAATCCCCGGTTAGTCGGGTTTTCTATTTCACAAGGGCGGCAATGCTTCCAAAGCCAGGCTTCTTTTCCAATCAGGCAGCAGTTCAGGAACTTGACCAGCTCATGCTGGATTTTCATCAGCCGGCGATTGTCAGGAATGCGGTCGAAAGGAAAAATATCGACAAAAATGCCCTGATGCATGGGTACATTCTTGAAAAGTCCTTCCACGAAAAGGGTGTGATTCTTCTTAACCTTGGCAAAGTAGTAAGGAGTATGCGGGTCTGTTTCTATCCATGAAAGAAAATAGCGGGAATCCAGTTCCTGAGGAGCAACTTTCAGGAAGCGGTTATAATCCTCCCGTTTCATTCCAATGTCTATGTCGTCATCCCATGGAAGGATGGCTTTGTCATACAGCGCACCAATGGCTGTTCCCCCAATCACGAAGAACGGAATCTGATGCTTCTCGCAGATACGTACGATTTCACCTAGTATCTCGTATAAAGCTTTATGCAGCTGTTCCAACTCTTGCGGGGTATATTTTCTGGAGCATGTATTCATGGAAATCTCTTAATTAAGTGGCATTCACTATCTTTTTGCAAACTTAGTGAATCTCGTTTTTTCAGCCAAGCTTGCATGCTAAAAACTAGGTGAGCAGCATATATTTTATTGCTTTAAATCGAAGGTAGAGCAACGGTAGGAGAAGATGAACGGATAAAAAAATCCACGAATCATACCTCGTATTCCTTGTGCTTTTTCCTTCACTGGATAAATTGTCTGGCGATGCTTCATGCACAGACGGCAAAGCTTCAGCAAGGAAATCACGTCATTCTTTAGCATTAGTGTAGCCATCTGGTGCAGCAGCGGGTAGAGTGAGGGGTCGGAATGCTCACGTACAAATGTGTAAAACCGTTTTCAGTTTGGTTTTTGTTGGAGTCTGCGGTAGTTTCTGAATCCATACAGATAAGGTTGGTAAGTCGGTTTTTTCTTGCTTTTAGGAAACAGGTCCAGGTTTTGTTTGAGTGCAGCCTCATTTTCGTGGGAGCGATGCCAGTTAAGCGGTTCATCTACTTTGACAATGCCCCGATGGTCGTAGAGGTAGGCACTGACGGCAATACTCCAGTCATAGAAAAACTTGTCTACCCAGATTTCTTCTCGTTGAAGGAATTCACGGCGTACAAGCATGGTATGGCCCGCGATACCTGCAAACAATAAAGCTTCTGGCGCATATTGTGAACTGACAATATGAGCAGTTTCCATACGTTCTCCCCGTAAATGGGTGGAAAAACAGAGGTTGTAATCTCCAATAGCCTGCACTTGTTTCTGTATTTTCTCAGGCATCCAGACATCGTCCTGGTCAGAAATAGCTATCAGGTCGGAAGTGGCCCGCATGCAGGCGGTCTTGAAGTTAAGATTGAATCCCAGATTATGTGTATTCTCTATGACTTTCATGAAAGGGACTTTGGCCTCATATTCTTGTAAGATGGCTAGGGTGGTATCGGTAGAACAGTCATCCTGCACAATCAGTTCTTGAATGGGGTAGGTCTGTGCCAGAATGGAATCCAGTTGCTGGCGCAGGTATTTCTCTCCATTGTAGGTACACATTACTACGGCTACGGTAGGGTATGTCATTGTTTCGGTCATTTTATGTTAGGATAGTTTCTTTTTAAAGATATAGTTTAGGGCCTCTTTGAAAGTGGCTGAACCACTCAACCACATAACCAGAGGATAAAGGATTCCTGCCAATAAGATTTTTGCAGTAATCAGCAGATACAGGTTGGTAAGGGAACGTGTCAGGAAATAGACTCCTGCCATGATCATGGCGGCGATGAAGCCAAATGAGAACACGTCCTTGATGGCGTGGAAAAGGCTCAGTCTGATTTCACGCCACACAAAGTAGTGCCATGCCAGCAGCCAGCCTACGTTGATGGTAATGTAGACTTTAATCATACACTGTATGCCGTAAGGATAAAGCAGATACATGACGACGAGTTGGCTGACTCCTTGTGCAATGGTATTCCACATGAACAAGTTGGACTTTCCTTTGCTGATGAGCAGGTTGGTATAGAGGCTGGTTACGGGTAGGAAAGCCCCTCCAATGGCCAGCAGTTGCAGGATATAGGCGCTGGGAAGCCATTTGCTTCCGATAGTCAGCGTAATCATTTCCGGAGCAATAAGTGACAAGCCAAGCATGACCGGAAAAGAAATGAATGCCGTGAAACGAAGCATCTTACGGAAAATACGGCACTGACGTTCGCTGTCGTCGGCTACCTGACGTAATACCGGCAGGGCTACGCTGCTTACCATTCCTGTAATCAGCGAGTGCCCCATCAAATTCCATTTGTTGGCCTGATTGAACTGTCCGACCTCTCGCTCTGAGTAATAACGTCCTAAGATAATGGAAAACAGATTGTTGTTGATGTGATTGAAAATGTTGGTCAGCAGAAGTTTGCTACTGAAACTGACCATGCTTTTCAGCGGTCGGAAATCAAATTGGAGAGTCGGTCGCCAGGGAGAGAAATACAGGTAACACAGATTGATGACAGATACATATACAATGCTTTGCGTGGCAATACCCCAGTAAGAGTTGCCTAACAATGCCATTGCTACTCCCGTGCATCCTGATACCACCAGTGCAATGATACTGGATAAAGCTTTCTGCTTTACCATCAGGTTGCGAAATAAGTAAGCACTGTGAGGGATTCCCAGACTGGCAATAAAGAACCCGATAAATGAGTAACGTGCCAGTGGAATCAGTTCGTCGTTACGATAAAAATCCGCAATCAGTGGTGCACATCCGGCCAAGATAAGATAGAGTGTAAGGCTCAGCCCACTACAGAACCAGAATACCGCATTGTAATCCTGGTGACTGATTTCCTTTTTGTTGACCAACGCTGCGGTGAAACCGCTTTCTTGTAAAGAACAGGCTATCAGTGAGAAAATGCTCAGCATCCCTACCATTCCGTAATCACTGTCGTTCAGGATACGGGCGGTAATGATGCCGAATGCCAGATTCAGCACCTGCATGGCCCCATTGTTGATTCCTCCCCAGAGCAATCCTTTGGCTGTTTTTTCTTTTAAAGAGTTTTCGGGCATTCTTGTTTCTTATGGAACAGACGACGCAGACCTCCGTTGTGTATCAACGGAAATCTGCGTGCGTGTGTAAAAATAGAATGAAGGAGAGCAAAGGTTATTTTACTTCGCTTCCTGGTTTTACTTCGTTCAAAGTAGTGGTAACAGACAGTGAACCGTCAAAGTTTTCTGCGCTGAGAATCATACCCTCGCTCACCAGACCGTTCTTGAACTGACGAGGAGCTAAGTTTGCGATAAACAGCACTTGTTTGCCTACCAGGTCTTCCGGTTTGTAATGCTGAGCAATACCGCTGACGATGGTACGGTTTTCCAATCCGTCGGCAATCTTGAATTTCAGCAGCTTCTTCATCTTAGGTACGTTTTCGCATTCCAATACAGTACCTACACGGATGTCGAGTTTCTCAAATTCTTCGAAAGCAATGGTCGGTTTAATCGGATTTGCCTTGTAATTGGCTGCTTCGTTGGCTTTCTTAGTAGCCAGCAATTTATCTACCTGTGCCTGAATGACGTCGTCTTCAATCTTTTCGAACAACAGTTCAGGCTTGTTCAGCTGATGGCCTTCTGCCAGCAAGTCTGTACGTCCCAACTGTTCCCAGTCGAAGCTTTCCATGTTCAGCATCTTGCGCAGTTTTTCAGAACTGAACGGCAGGAACGGTTCAAAAGCAATGGCCAGGTTGGCAACCAACTGCAATGAAATGTTCAGGATAGTAGCCACACGTGCCATGTCGGTCTTAGCCAGTTTCCATGGTTCTGTATCTGCCAGATATTTGTTTCCGATGCGGGCCAGGTTCATGGCTTCTTTCTGTG
>OLIX01000268.1_pt1 | contig 56465 bp, 61 predicted proteins | sample 1601331 | NCBI WGS metagenome assembly OLIX01 (sample SAMEA2452120, study PRJEB22498) | human gut metagenome | biome: human feces; feature: human gut; material: feces | place: Australia | collected 2012 | reverse complement strand
TCTTGCCAGCATGAATGTTGACTGGCAGCAGTTAAAAACATTGGTTGGTAGTGCTAAAACAGCTGAAAAAACAGTAAAAACAGCGCAAAAACCGTTAGAAAATAGCGGAAAACGCCGTTTTGGGTGTATAAAACGCGGGTTAAAGGGCGACTTTTAGCGGCAAACGCAACTTAAAACTTGCGATTGGTGCTTAATAGTTGCGATTGAAAGGGTGATTAAGATTGGCAAATGATGCTTTAAACCTTAGATTAAAGCAGTATTTAGAGGCTGAAAAAGCTATTTTGGTTGCGGGGCAGAGTTACAAAATCGGGAACCGCACGCTTACAAGGGCAAATTTATCCGAAATCCGCGAGGCAATCAGCAGCCTTATTGCCGCAGGTGCAACCGTGGACGGCAGCGGAAACGGCGGCGCACGCCGCGCAATGCAGGTAATTATGCGTGATTAGGAGGCAAAACCATGAAAAAACGTAAAAAAACATACCCGGCACGGGCGCGGCATCCTACCAGACAGGCATCCGCGCCCGTTGTTATTAACAGCGGTTACAGCGAAGGCGGGGCAAGCAGGACCAGGACGGCTTTGAAAGGATATTACCCCCTAAAATCCAGTACAAAAGCAGATGTTGATGTTAACTTGCCCCTCTTGCGCAGCCGCAGTACGGATTTATTTTATAATTCCGCGGTTGGTGCAGGCGCTATTAACAGCAGCCGCAACAACGTTATCGGTGCAGGACTGCGCGTATCGCCCAAAATAGATTACAAGCTTTTAGGGCTGACGGCAGACCAGGCGAAAGAGTGGCAGCGCCACGCAGTTCGTGAATTTAACCTGTGGGCAGAGAGCAATGCCTGCGATTTGTACCGTAAAAACAATTTTTACGACATGCAGGATATTGTTTACCTGTCGTACTTAATTGACGGCGATGCCTGGGCGGCGATTAAATACCGCAAGCCGCTGGCAGGCTGCCCGTACTGTACGCGCATCCAGCTGTTTGAAGCAAGCCGCGTCTGCAATCCGGATGCCGCAACGGCTTTTGGTCCGGTATCGCCGTGGGCGGTGGAAACAATCAACCCCAATACCGGTAATAGGATTATCAGCGGCGTGGAAATTGACGCTGACGGCGCTGTGGTAGCTTACTGGATTGCCAACCGTGTGCCGTTTGATTTAACAAACCCGGCAGGCAAGCTGGATTGGGTAAGGGTAGAAGCATTCGGCAAACGCAGTGGGCGCCGAAATGTGCTGCAAATAAGCCACGAGGAACGCCCGGAACAATACCGCGGGGTGCCGTATATTGCACCGGCTATCGAAGTGTTGAAGCAGGTAAGTCGCTATACATCGGCAGAGCTGACGGCGGCGATTGTAAAAAGCTACTTTACCTTGTTTTTTACCAGCGGTACCGGCAGCACGAACAATATTGGCGATGTGCTGGCAAGCACTTACGGCCCACATGAACGTGTCGCGCCGGAGGATTTGGACGGTATCGAAGTCGGCGCAGGTACGCTTAACCTTTTGCCGGAAGGCATTGACGTTAAAGCCATTGACGGCAGCCGTAACCTGTCCACGTTTGAACCATTTGTAAATAACCTTATCTGCCAGATTGGCGCATCGCTGGGCATACCGTCAGAGGTTTTGCTAAGCAGGTTCCAGTCAAGCTATTCGGCGGCACGCGCTGCATTGTTGCAGGCAGCGGCAGTCTTTAGAACGAGGCGCACCTGGTTTGCACGTGACTTTTGCCAGCCAATCTACGAAAGCTGGCTTGCGGAAGCGGTTGCTATCGGTCGTATAAAAGCGCCGGGATTTGGCACGGACCCTGTTATCACCAAAGCGTGGAGCGGCGCAGACTGGTTCGGCCCGGTAATGGGCTTGCTGGACCCGGTTAAAGAAGTAAACGGTGCGGCGCTGCGCATAAAATACGGCTTATCTACCGGCGAGCGCGAGGCAGCGGAGCTTACCGGCACTGATTACGATAACAATATTGACCAGATTGCTATTGAACACAGCACCTGGCAAAGCAAAGGGCTTGAAGTGCCGCGGGCAGATAACACAGGCGGCAGCGGGGGAGGTGAAACGAACAATGCTGAGTAAATTTTGGCAGGTTAAAAACGAAGTTAACGGCAACAGCGAAATTTTGCTGTATGGACCCATTGCAGGCGAAAGCAGCTGGTGGGGCGATGAAGTAACGCCCCGGTCTTTTGCGGAAGACCTGGAGAGCCTGGGCGGTAAGGACGTAACCGTGCGCATCAACAGCGGCGGCGGTGATGTTTTTGCTGCGCATGCCATCCATAACCAGCTTGTAGCATATAAAGGCAGGGTAACAGTAGTTATTGACGGCCTTGCGGCATCGGCGGCTACCATTATTGCTGTTGCCGGCGACAGGATTATCATGCCGGCAAATGCGCTGTTTATGATACATAACCCCGCTATCGGGTTAAGCGATTATTACGGCGCGGATGAGCTGTTAAAAGCTGCCGAGGCGCTGAACACAATTAAGGGCAGCATTGTGGCGGCGTACCGTAAACGCTGTAAGGCAAGCGCCGAGGAATTGGCGGCAATGATGGACGCAGAAACGTGGATGGGCGCAGCAGAGTGCCTGGAAAAAGGTTTTGTTGATGAAATTCAGGGCAGCGTCAGCCCTGTTTTAAACGGCAGCAGCCTTGTAGTGAACAGCGTTAACTTTGACATGAAAAATTTTAAAAATCAGGAAGCGCTGAAAGCGTGCCTTAATAAAAAAGAGGAGGTTCCCAAAATGGGTAAATTAGAAGAATTTTTAAACAGCTTGGGTTTGAAACAAATTGACGACAATCAGCCCACGGCATCGGTGCAGAATGTGGCGCCCCAGCAGCCGGCAGTGGACGCAGAACAGATTGCTAAAAATGCGGTGGAAGCTGAACGCCAGCGCGTAGCGGCACTGGAAGCAATGGACGGCGGCGATAATCAGGCGGTAACGGCTATTATTGCTGAAGCTAAGAAAAACGGCAAAACTGCTGACGATGTAAAACCGTACATCAATGCGGTAAAAACTATCCCGCCGGCACAGAATGCTGTACAGCAGCTTGTTGCCAATATGATTGACGATAATAAAGCAAGCGGCGTGGAGGGCATCGGTACCGGTGCAGTTGATGATTCTGCTATGGAAAAAGCAGCAGACGCTAAAGCTATGGACGCCATGGCGCAGGTAATGAACAAAAAATTCGGAGGTGCAAAATAATGGCAAACTTGGTAGAAGAATTGCAGGGCGTACATTATGACGAACTTATCGGCGGCACGGCTGTAAGCCCGATTATTAAAAACGTAACCTTGACCGGTGTTACAAAAGACACAGACCTTGCCCGCGGCACTTTGCTTGCGCTGGCACCGACAACCGGCAAGTATTCTGTGCTGGTAAAACCTGATACACCGGCAAGCGATACTATGGTTGCCAAAGCTGTTTTGGCAAAAGCGGTACACCAGGACGGCAGCGGTGATTTGGTAGTGCCGGTATACATTGCCGGTATGTTTAACCGCGAAAAACTGATTGTACCGGCAGAAGATACTGTCGAAGTACACGAAGAAGAACTGCGTGACGTTGGTATTTACTTGACCAGCGTTAAAGCATAAAGGAGGATTAATAAATGATTAACCTTGACGATACCAGAACCCTTTTAGGCGTGGTGGAGCGCAGCTTTAAACCTACCACTACCCTCGTTGATACCTTTTTCCCGGAAGTGCGTACCTTTGTTACCGAAACCGTTGAAATGGAATACCGCAAAGGTACACGCAAAATGGCGCCGTTTGTAACTCCTGGCGCTAAAGGCGTAAATATGGCACGCAGCGGCAGCCAGCTGCGCGTATATAAAGCGCCGTTGATGAAACCTAAACGCGTTATTGAAGCATCGGATATTATGCGCCGCGGCTTTGGTGAAACTATTTACAGCCAGCGTACTCCGGCAGAACGTGCCCAGGCGCTGCGTGCTTACGATATGGCGGAACTTATTGACAGCATTGCCCGCCGCGAAGAATGGATGGCAGCACAGGTGTTGCTTAATGGCAGCTGCCAGGTAGCCGGTTATGCAGATGACGGCAAGAGCACTATTATTGATACCATTACTTTTGACGGCTTCGATAATAAAATTACCATCAGCGGCAGCGGTTTAACCTGGGATAATACCACTACCGCAAAACCCTATGACGATATCGGCGATGCTTCTCAGACTATCCGCCGCAACGCAGGCCTGGTTCCGACTGTTGCTATTTGCTCTGCGAATGTAGCAAATTACCTGATTAACAACGAGCAGCTGCGCCAGTATATGTTGGTGCCGAGCCGCGATAACCTGGCACTCTTGTCTATCCAGCCGCGCCTCGTACGTCCGGAACTTATGCGCGTAGGCTATATCAGCGCATTGAACCTTGATATTTACGCTTATGACGGTGGTTATGAGGACGAGGACGGCACCTTTACCCCGTATATTCCAGATGATCATATGATTATCGGCATTCCTGGCCGCGGCAAACGCCTGTACGGCGCAGTAACCCAGCTGGAGGCCGACCGTCAGTATTATACCTATGAAGGGCAGTACATTCCGAAAGTAACGGTTGACCTTGAAAGCGATACTTCCAGTCTTGCCATGAGCAGCCGCTGCGTGGTTTGCCCTGAATGGATGGACGACTGGGCAGTGCTGAAAGTTAAATAGGGGGGCTTAAAGAATGAAAATCCGTATTAAAAAGTTTAAGCTGCGTTATGAAGGTTACACCTTCGGCGAAGGAGCGGAAATTGATATTCCGGAGGCAGAAGCTAAAAAGCTGGTAGCCGAAAGCCCCGAGCAGTTTGAATATGTGCCGGATACTCCGGAAGAAGCAGCCGAAAAGGAAAAAATCCTGACTGCCGATGGTGAAAGCTTTAACCTTGACGGCATGACGGTAGCTCAGCTGAAAGAATTTGCCAAGGAAAACGGCATCGACATCGGCGAAGCGACCAAAAAACAGGACATTATCGATGCTATTGCTGCCGCAGCTGAACCGCAGGAGCCGGAAGGCTTGCCGCAGGTTGACCTTAAAGGCACCGTAAAATGACCGAGTTTGAAAAACAGATTGCCGCGGATAACGCGGCAATCTTTATCAATGCGTTGGAATTTGCTGGTGAGCATGACCTTAACGGCACGGTATGTAAAGCCATTTTGCAGGATATATCCGTGGCAGATGCTGACATTGACGCCCGCAACCGCATTGCCTACGGCGGTATCTACGGCAGCAGACTTTTGGTAAACTGCTTAAAAGCTGACCTGCCGGAAGTACCGGCGCCGGGCAGCGGCTTTAATGTTGACGGCAAGTTCTACTTTGTGGAAAGCTGTGCGGATGACATGGGTATTTTAACAATACAGTTGGCGGCGAACGAAAGATGAGTGTAAGAATTGAACTTGATGAAAAAGCGTTAGAAACGGCCCATAATTTATTTGCTAACGCAAGAGAGCAGGTCGGGCGAGCTGCCGGCGTGGCTATTAACAGAACGCTTGTAACTTTGCGCAAGGAAGCCAGCATTACTATCCGTGAGCATTATGTTATTAAAGCAGGCAAAGTAAAAAGCAGTTTTACGTTGCATCGTGCAGGCAGAAGTTCTACGCGCGGCAGTTTGGTGTCTAAAGGCAACGTGCTTGATTTGGGTAAGTTCCGTATAAGAGAGCCCAAACGCGGACCAGTAAAAGTACAGGTTCGCAAAGAAGGTGGACTCAAACCTGTGCGTGGGCTTTTTGTACGTGAAGGGTATAAACCAATGCAGAGAACTACTGCGGCGGCTTACCCGCTGCGCGTTCCACAAGGTCCCAGCGTGCCGCAGATGTTTGGCAATGAAGATACGCTTAGAGAACTTGCACCTGTCGCCGAAGAAACACTTAATAGGCGCTTTTTACACGAAATTACATACCGTTACAGCAAAATTTATGGGGGTAAATAATGACATCTGTTGAACTTATGAATAACCTTGCGGACTATATCCGCGAAGTTGTCAAAGATTACAGCAGCCAGCAAAAAGCAGGCGACATACCTGTTGCGGTGTACAGCGGTTGGCCGCCCATCAGAATGGCATCGGCAGAAAAAGAAAGCTTTATCTATGCCCTGGCATTGGAATGGGAAGATAAAGAAGACAGCGCTTTTTCAACCTGCAAAGCCGAAATCGGCTTTAGCATTTACGATGATGACAAAGAACAGGGCTGCTTTAGCCTTTATAACATCATGGAACATGTGCGCCAGGCGCTATTGAAGCATCGCACGCTTAACGGGCGCAACAGGCTGGAATTGCCACTTAAAAGCGTGGTCAGCGATGACCAGCCGTATCCGCAGTGGCAAGGCGCAATAACGGCTACCTACACAATTGGGCAACCAGAACAGGAGGAAATAGATTATGGCGAAATCTACGGCGGCCAGGCAGTCGGCGACTGCTAAACCACAGCGATTAATTTATGTCGGCCCGACTTTAAAGGGCTATAAGCTTATTAAATATCAGGTATTTATTGGCGGCTATCCTACGCATCTTGATGGAGAATTTGAAAAGTGCCCGCAGCTTAAAAGGCTGTTTGTGCCTGTAAAAGACTTGGTACAGGCAGAAAAAGAAGTTAATACTGCCGGCACGCCGCTGAATAAATACTATAAATTAGCATTGGAGGTATAAAGATATGGCATATAAACATGGCGTCTATACGTCCGAAGTGCCGACGTCCATAATCCCTGCCGTTAATACTACTGCGGGGCTGCCGGTTGTTTTCGGCACTGCACCGGTACATTTGGCAACCGACAGGGCGCAGGCGAACAGGCCCGTACTTTGCTACAGCTATGCCGAAGCCGTGGCGGCTATGGGCTACTGCAAAGATTGGAATAATTACACGCTTTGCGAAGCTATTTACAGCCAGTTTGCGCTGTATAACGTTGCGCCGGTAGTGCTGGTAAACGTTTTGGACCCGGCGGTGCATAAAGAAGCTGTATCTGACAGCGAAGTTACTTTTACCAATAAAGTAGCGAATGTTTCTGAACCGGTGCTTTTGGAAACCTTAAAGGTGAAAAAAGCCAGTGCCGGGCAGGCGCTTGTAGAAGGCACTGACTACGAAGCAGCCTACAACGATGACGGCGTGCTTGTTATTACCGCGCTGGATGATGGGCAACTTGCAGAAGCAACGAGTGCCTTTTTGGACTACGATAAACTGGACCCGTCTGCCGTGGACGCGGACGACATTATCGGCGGCGTATCTGTCAGCGACGGCAGCTTGAAAGGGCTTGAAACTTTGAACCAGGTGTTCCCTCTGTTCGGGCTTGTGCCGGGCATTGTTGCAGCTCCTGGTTGGTCTGACGACCCGGAAGTGGCGGCGGTGATGCGCAGCAAAGCAGGCAACATTAACAGCCATTTTAAAGCCAGTGTACTGCTTGACGTTCCTACTGGCAGCAGCGGCGTTAAAAAATACACCGATGTATCAAACTGGAAAAACCAGAATAACTACATTGGCACGGACGATATTGTTTGCTGGCCGATGGTTAAAATGGGCGATGATATGTATCATCTTTCCACCGTTGTCATGGGTGTTATCGGGCAGACTGACGCGGCAAACGAGGATATTCCGTACGTAAGCCCGTCCAACCACACGGCGCAGATTAACGGCATGTGCCTGGCCGACGGTACGGAGGTTATCCTCGGCAACGAAGAAGCCAATTACCTGAACGGCCAGGGTGTTGTTACCTGCCTGAACTTTATCGGCGGTTGGCGCGTATGGGGCAACAGAACAGGTTGCTACCCGTCCAATACGGATGCAAAAGACGCCTTTATTTCTATACGCCGTATGTTTAACTGGCAGGCGCAGACTTTTATTCAGACCTATTGGGCGAAGGTTGACCAGCCCATTAACAAGCGTCTTATTCAGACGGTTGTTGACAGCGAAAACATCCGCCTGAACGGACTTGTGTCCCAGGGCTGCCTGCTTGGCGGACGCATCGAATTTCGTGAGGACGAAAACCCGACAACCAACCTTTTGGACGGTATTATTAAATTCCATACTTATTTCAGCCCGCCGCCTCCGGCCCGCGAGATTGATAATGTGATTGAATATGACCCGTCTTACTTTGAAACGTTATTCGGTTAAGAAGGGAGTGAGAGCGTAAATGAAAGTACCAGAGAAATTGATAAACTTTAGAGTTTATAAAGACAGTACGGACTATATTGGCCTTGCCGATGTGACGCTGCCCAGTCTGGAAGCCATGACGGAAACGGTCAGCGGCGCGGGCATTGCCGGCGAAGTGGACAGCCCTACTTTGGGGCATATGGGCAGCATGGAAACCGTGCTGAACTGGCGAACGCTGGAAAAAAACAACCTGGAACTTGCCGCTCCTACCGGCGTACAGCTTGATTTGCGCGGTGCGCAGCAGGTTTATGACAGCAGCACCGGTAAATATGTAGTCCGTCCGGTTAAAGTTTTCCTGACCGGTATTCCCAAAAATACCGAACTTGGCAAACTGGAAGTTGGCACTACCACGGATACTGCAAATACGCTGGAAACTACGTATATTAAGGTGGACGTTGACGGTGAAACCGTGCTGGAATATGACAAGTATAATTCTATTTACAACGTCAGCGGTACGGATTATCTTGCAGACGTACGTGAAGCGCTTGGCTTAAATTAATAAAAATACCCCGCTGAAAGGCGGGGTATTTGACTATATGGAGGTATGAAAATGGCTAAGACTATTAAATTATCTAAACCTTTAAAAATTAACCAACAGGATGTAAACGAAATAGTACTTGATTTTAACAAAATTACAGGCGCTACTTTACTGGCAGCAGAACGTGAAGCGCGCACGCGTGGCGAAGACAGCATGAGCGTATTTGTATCTATGCAGTACCAGGCAATCGTAGCAGCAAAAATTATCGGCGTGCCGGTAGAAGATATTGAAGAACTGCCGGGTAATGATTTTAAAAACATTGTGCTGTCGGTGGCAAATTTTTTATTAACACCGGCTTGAAAAATGGCCGAGAACTAAAAAAGGCGGTCATCTACCTAAGCAGAGCCACCTTTACACCTGTAAATTATTATCTTGAATTACCTTTTATAGATTTTGACGATTACTGCGGCATCATTGCAGAAATGAATAAAAATAGCTGATTTATACCTTGCCTAATTCTTTTGCTATTTTTGAATTGCAGTTAAGCGACCAGATAAGCGCCGCAGCGATTAAAAGCAGGACATAAATAGGTGCATTTACAATAAATACTGCCAGTAAAAGGAAAAATAAAATGCCGATTAAACGGTTAAAACCGTTATAGGTATAATTTAGCTTTTCTTCACGCGGCATGTTTTGCGAAAACGCTTTAAATTCAGCGGATGTGATGTATTTATACTGTTTGTATAAAGCAAACATGCCTTTTATACCGATTGTAGCTAATACTGCAATAACTGCAAGCATTGCGATTATGGCAATGGAAAAAGTAAGCATAAGAACCACCTCTTAATAAAATTATACCATAAATTTTAAGAAAGGAGGGCATTATGGCAGGGAAAGAGTTTGAATTTGGTTTTAAAATTGCAGCATTTATCCAGGGCAATTTTAAATCATCCTTCGGAAGTGCAAATAAAGAAATATCCGAACTGAACGATAAAATAAAAGAAAACCGTAACTTGCTGAAAACTTTAAAGCAGGCACAAAAAGATGGAGTAATAACGGCTACCAGTTATAAGAATGCGGTGGCCCAAATTAACCCGGAAATTGAACGGCTTACTAAAGTGCAGCAAAAGTATATTAATCAGCAAAGTAAATTAAATGGTTTGCAGGAAGGGATGCGCAGCCACGGGGCCAATGCATTACAATATGTCGGCATGGCGTACAGCGTTGCGCAGGTTGCTGATGCTGCCGTAAAATTTGAAAGCAGCATGGCTGACGTGCGTAAAGTAGTGGATTTTGATAGCCCTGAACAGTTTAAACAAATGGGCAAGGATATACTGGACTTATCTACCCGCATACCTATGGCCGCGGAAGGGCTGGCGCAGATTGTTGCCGCCGGCGGCCAGTCCGGTATTGCTCGCGATGAACTTTTAGGCTTTGCCGAAGGCGCCGCTAAGATGGGCGTTGCTTTTGATATAACAGCGGAGCAGGCCGGCGATATGATGGCAAAATGGCGCACAGCCTTTAAAATGGGCCAGAGTGATGTGGTTAAATTAGCCGATAAAATTAACTTTTTAGGCAATACAACAGCTGCATCAGCGCCATTAATTTCTGATGTAGTGACGCGCATCGGCCCACTGGGAAGTGTTGGCGGCGTTGCGTCCGGTGAAATTGCCGCGCTTGGCGCAAGCCTTGTCGGGTCCGGCGTAACATCAGAAATTGCCGCAACTGGCATTAAGAATCTTATTTTGGCTTTGGTATCGGGCGAAAGCGCGACAAAGTCCCAAAATGAAGCTTTTGCTGCTTTGGGGCTTAATGCCGTAGATATGGCAAAATATATGCAGAAAGATGCACGCGGGGCGATATTAAGCGTACTTGAAGCAGTGCAGCGCTTAGATAAGGAACAGCAGGCCAGTGTTATGGCCGAATTATTCGGGAAAGAAAGCATTAGCGCCATAGCACCGTTGCTGTCCAATCTTGATGCATTGAAAACTAATTTTGATGCTGTTTCAGATGCAAGTAAATACGCGGGCAGTATGGAAAAAGAATTCCAGACGCGTGCGGAAACGACTGCAAATGCGATGGAACTAATGAATAACAGCATCTACCGTACGAAAGTAGCAATCGGGCAGGGACTTCTGCCGGCAATAGCGCCTGTTGCAAGTGTTGTCGCTGACGCGGCAACAGCCGTAGGAAATTTTGCTACGGAATACCCAAACCTGACGGGGGCAGTGCTGGGTGGAACCGGTGCTTTATTTGGTGTGGCCGCTGCTGCTTCCGCATTTATGTGGGCACTTAACGGTGCGCGGCTTGCCTTGTTCGGCACAAAAATAGCTTTTGGAATTGCCGGTGCGGCCCTTGGCAAATACAACATACTGATTAAAACTGGTACGGCATTAACCTATGGGTGGAATTTAGCTGGCAGGCTTTTTAACTCCGGGCTTGCTATAACCGGCAGTATGTTTAAAGGGCTTGGCGTTGGCGCCATGAAACTTTGGGGTATATTACTTGCGAATCCGTGGATTGCACTTGCTACAGTAGCAGTTGGGGCTGCATGGATGATTTATAAAAACTGGGATACAGTAAAAGAATGGTTTACTACACTTTGGGATGACCCTGCCCTTGCACTACAGCAATTTTGTGATGGTGTAAAAAGTAAGCTGGGGGAAGCCTACGACTGGATACATAATAAGTGGGAAAGCATAAGCAATTTTTTATCATCGCCGATTTTCGGCAGTGTGAACATAACTGCATCGGGGCAGAATGGCCAAAAGGTTGCACAAAACGCCTACGGTGGCATTTATGGTAAAGGTGCTTTTTTGACAAGCTTTGCAGAACGTGACGGCGAAAGCGCTATCCCGCACACACCGAATAAGCGCAACGTTGGTCTTTTGGCAGCCACCAATGCCATTATGGGCAATCCTTTGGGCGGCGTTAATATAAATGCTACCTTTAACCCGCAAATCACCGTACAGGGCGGCACAAGCGACACAGCGGCGCAGATTGATAACCTTATGACACAAAAAATGCGGGAATTTGAAGAAATGCTGAAACGTGTTGCGGCGCAGCAGCGGAGGTTAAGCTATGCTTAAAACTTATACAACGGTACAGGGCGATATGTGGGACAGCATTGCCTATAAATGTTATGGTGACGAAAGCGGCATCAATGTATTAATGGCGGTTAATGAAACTTATGTTGATACTGTTGTTTTTCCTGCCGGTATTGTGCTTACGGTGCCGGAATACGAAAAGCCGGTGACAAATATGCTGCCGCCATGGAGGCGATAGTATGGCGCAGGCAAGGCGTGTAAGCGCAATAATTAAATACGACAATAAAGACATATCGGCAAGCCTTATGCCTTATGTTAAAAGTATAAGCTACCGGGACGTGATGAGCGGGCAGGCAGATGACTTGCAGATAACGCTGGAAGACCGTGCGGGGCTTTGGCAATCGGCATGGATGCCGGAACTCGGGGCAACGCTGGACGTGTCTTTGGTAACAGAAAACTGGCAAGATGCCGGAATGCTGCCGCAGGCATTAAGGCTTGGCACTTTTGAACTGGATGAAATAACCAGCACCGGATATCCATCCGAAGCGCAGCTTAAAGCGGTATCCGTACCGTTTAATAATACGCTGCGCGGCGAAGAACATACACGAAGTTGGGAAAAAGCAGAGCTTAAAACCATTGCCAATGATATCGCTACGGCGGCGGAACTGGAGCTGTTTTTTGATACTGATTATAATCCGACAATTGAAAGGGCAGAGCAGACGGAACAGTCTGACCTGTCTTTTTTATTGGCTTTATGCGGTGATTATGGTCTGGCGCTTAAAATCAGCAGCGGTCAGCTGATAATTTTTGACGAAGCAATGTATGAAGCAGCAGAAGCCGTTATTACCATTGTTAAACCGGGCACGCTTTATACGGCGATAGGGAATGTTATTTATCTGCCTGCGATGCTTGGTTACAGCTTTACACGTAAGCTGCGCGATGTTTATGCGGCTTGCCACGTAAAATATCAGCAGGGGCAGAATAAAGCGCTTATCGAAGCAACCTTTACAGCGCCGGGCAAAATCGGCAAGACATTGCAGGTGCAGGAACAGGTGGAAAATACTGCCGATGCGGAACGCCTGGCCAAAAAGCGCCTGCGCGAAAAGAACTGTGATGAAGTAACGGGCAGTCTGACACTACCGGGCAGTTTTTATCTTGTTGCCGGCGTTACGGTAAACATGCTGGGCTTTGGAGCTTATGACGGCAAGTACATTATTACCGAAGCACAGCATAACATTGGCGGTGGTTATACTACCGGCATAAGCGTAAGGCGGTGTTTAGATGGATATTAAAAAATTAATCCGTGTAGGCACGGTGTCAAGCGTTAATGCGGCGGCAGGAAGCGTCCGCGTAGCCTTTGCGGCGCAGGACGATATGGTAACGTATGAACTTTCGGTAATAACGCGCGGCAGTAAAAACAATAAAGATTACTGGCTGCCGGATGTCGATGAACAGGTATTATGTTTGTTTTTGCCAAACACCAGCGGCCGTGGTGTGTGCGATGGCTTTGTGCTTGGCACATTTTACAGCAGCGTTGATGCGCCGGTGGAAAGCAGCGGCGATGTACATGCAGTAAAATATGGTGACGGCACAATCATTAAGCATGACCGCAGCACCGGTAAGCTGACAATAAACGCCACCGGCGACATTGATATTACTGCCGGCGGCAAAATTACCATTAACGGACAGACTATTTATTTAAACTGAGGTGATTAATATGCCACAGGCAACAAGGTTAGGAGATAACGATACAGGGCATGATGCGTGCCCGCCTACAGCACTTGTAAGTGCCAGCAGTAACGTAGTTATTAATGGCAAGGGCGCAGGCCGCGTTGGCGACAGCTATGCAGCACATGGCTGTATTGTACACAGCCCGCACAGCGGCGTAATTGCCAGCGGAAGCAGTACAGTGTTTATTAATGGACAAGCTGCAGGACGCATCGGCGACAGTGTAAGCTGCGGCGGAAGCGTGGCCGAAGGCAGCGGCAATGTTATTATCGGCGGATAAAATCCCAAACGTTTGGGAAATTAAGGTAGGAGGTAACTATGTATGTAGGGTCTTTTGGCGACATACCTTTTATTGTGGCCCGCGGTTACGTCCGTACTTTTAAAGACTACGGGCGCGAAAGCAGCGGCCGGTGGGCAAAACATGACTTAATCGGCGAGAAGCCTGTTTTGGAGTTTTTGGGTCCAGATGTTGAAAAAATCAGTTTTAAAATGCAGTTTAGGGCAGACCACGGAATGAACCCTGAAAACGAAGCCGCCCGCTTGCGTGAAATGCGGGATAAAGGGGAAACAGCCGTGCTAATGCTTGCAGGTCGGCCGGTGGGCGATAACCCCTGGGTGGTGGAAAGCATCGGCGAAACCGTAGCTTTTTGGGATGCTTTTGGCAATGCAATATCGCTTACGGTAGATGTATCGCTTACTGAATACCCGGAAAGGCTGGTGGTGTAAAATGGATATAACGCTTTTAGCAGGCCAGACCGGCGAGATTGACTTTGCGCCGGCGTCCGAATACGCGGAAATACTGCAAAACATACGCACTATTTTAGCCACGCCGGTGTACAGCGTGCCACTGGACCGCAGCTTTGGCGTTAACGCGGAGTTTGTGGATATGCCGCTGCCCATAGCCCAGGCTAAAATAGGGCAGGAGATTGTGACAGCAATCCGAAAGTATGAACCACGTGTGACGGTTACACGGATAACGTGGGAAGCCGACCAGGACGGCATGTTAAAACCGAAAGTGCAGGTGAGAATAAATGACGCCACTTAGTAGTCTGCCGGAAATTGAATTTGTTTCAAGCGACAAAGAAACGGTACTGGCAGAGCTTATAAATTTATATACGGAAACAACCGGAAGGGCATTAGCGCAGGGCGACCCTATCCGGTTGTTTTTATATACGATTGCCGAAGTTATCATCCAGCAGCGTGCATGGATTAACTATACCGGCAAGCAAAACCTGCTGCGGTATGCAAGCGGCGGCAATCTTGACCACATCGGCGTGCTGGTTGGCGCTGAAAGGCTTGCGGCGGCTGCTGCAACTACTACGGTAAAAATTACGTTATCGGAAGAACGTGCAGTATCAACACTAATACCTTCCGGTACGCGTATTACAGCAGGCGATAATGTATTTTTTGCATTGACGGAAAACGTGAACATCATTGCCGGAGAAACTACGGCAACGGCATCAGCACAGTGTACCGTAACCGGCAGTGCCGGCAATGGATACCTGCCGGGTGAACTTAAAACGATTGTAGACCCGGTACCGTTTGTGGCAAGCATTGTTAATACCACAACGTCCGAAGGCGGTGCGGAGGTGGAAGACGATGACAGCTACCGCGAAGCAATCCACGAAGCGCCGGAAAAGTTTTCGTGCGCCGGACCAGATGGCGCGTATGAATATTTTGCGAAGCGCGCATCGGCACTTATTGCTGATGTATCGGTAACAAGCCCGCAACCGGGCAAAGTGCAGATTGTACCGCTATTGGAAGGCGGCGAGATACCGGGCGAGGAGATATTGGACGCTGTGCTGGAAGTTTGCAATGACCGTACTGTGCGGCCATTGACAGACCAGGTATCGGCGGTGGCGCCTACCAAAGTAGAATTTGACATTACGGCTACGTATTACATCGACCGCGAGGACGAAGCCCGCGCCGCTACCATCCAGCAGCAGGTAACGGAAGCGGTAAATGCTTTTGTGCTTTGGCAAAAATCCAAGTTGGGTCGTGATGTTAACCCATCGGAACTTATTCGCAGGATTATGGATGCAGGCGCAAAGCGCGTTGTAGTAACAGCGCCGGCATATGCGGTAGTATCCGAAACACAGGTTGCCGTAGCAAAAACAACAAACGTGTCTTTGGGGGGGATGGAGTATGAATAAGCTTGATGACGTGCAGCTTAAAACAATAGCCCCGCCCAGCATAAATAATGATAAAAACGTGCAGGCCTTGTGTGATGCGATTGATGTTAAATTACGCGAAATTGCAGCAGCATCAGGGCTTGTTTTATTACTGCCGCGATTGGACGAACTGCCGGAAGAAATCGTTGACGAACTGGCATGGCAGTACCATGTCGATTTTTACGATTACAGCGCAGACATCGAAAAGAAACGCGCGCTTGTCCGGCAGGCGATTGCCTGGCATAAACGTAAGGGTACGCCTGCGGCGGTGGAAGAAGTTTGCACGGCGGTGTTTAAATCGGCACGTGTTTATGAAAACTGGGAGTATGGCGGCGAACCGTATCATTTCCAGGTACGGCTGATAGAAGAAGGCATACCGGATGAAACGGTTATTGATAATCTGCACCGTGCAATAGCCGAAACAAAAAATACACGCAGCTGGCTTGATGGTTTAAGTTTTTACCGTGAAATTTATGGAAAGCTGTTTTTTATGAATATTGTTGCGCAGCATAAGGCGGTAACAATTTATCCGGCGGCGTTCCCCGACCAGAAAGCAAGCGGTGTTATTTACACAGGCATCGGCATCAATTATCACAAACGAGTGGAGGTATATTAAATGGCAAACTGGAACGGCTTACAGCTGACCAATAAAGGCATAGCTTTGCAGGCTAAAGTGCAGGCTGGCACACAGCTGCGCATAACAAAATTAAAACTTGGTTCCGGCGTTGTCCCATCAGGTACGGACGTAAAAACGTTGACGGACTTAATTGCGCCGGAGCAAAATCTTGGCATAGGTGGAAAAGAAGCTGTTGATGATTACTGTAAAATTAGCAGTACAATATCAAATACTGGCTTAGAAGCCGGATATTATGTACGGGAACTTGGTGTTTTTGCGCAAGACCCGGATGACGGGGAAATACTTTATATGTATACGACTGACGGTGCGCCCGACTACCTGCCTGCTGGTGGCGGCAGTACGGTAATCAGTCAGGAATTTAGCGTAATGATTGCTGTTGATGATACGGATAATATTGTTGTTGATATAGATCCGGCAGCATTGGCTACAATGGGTTATGTACAGTTGCAGATACAAGAACATAATACAGATACCACAGCACATGCTGATTTTACTGGCGCAACGGCCAAGGCCGCTGGTAAACGTGGCATGGTTCCGGCACCGGCAGCAGGCGACCAGAACAAAGCGTTGTTTGGCGATAAATCGTATAAGTCAGTAGTACAAAGCATTAACGGCATTACACCTGACGCTGGCGGCGGCATAACGCTTGTTACTGGTATTAATATGCTTACCCGCAATCAAGCATACCAGTACGGTGACATTGCTTACAGTAATAACCTTCCGTCATGGGCATATCTGTTTTGTGTAACAGCCGGTACAACGGCAGCTTCCGAACCCAGTTTTACCAGTATAAATACAATGGGACAGTACATTACGGACGGCACCTGCGAATGGATTGTTGATGATATTAGGTTTAATACGCCTGTTGGTGTGGTTTTTTATGACACCTATCTACATGATGGCTGCGTAAAAATAAACGGTGCAACGGTACAGCGTAGTGATTATAAACGCCCGTTTAAAACTGCAACGGACAAAAATTTGTTTTATGACAAAGACGATACTTATACATTTACCGGCACAACTACCGTCAGCGGCACTACTATTACCGGCATATCGGCAGAGGACATCGAAAAGCTTCAAACTGCGAAAGAAGTCTGCGGCGATGGCATCTTAATTACCGGTACAGGCATACCGGAAGACTGCATGATTGACGAAATCAGCACCGATAGCGTAACGATTACCGTTGCGGCAACGGCTGCCGGAACAGTAAAAATATCGTATGGTAATATCCACAACTATCCTTACTTATATGGTTGGGGGGACGGTGTTAATACTTTCGTGCTGCCGGATTATCGCGCGCGTGTAATCCAAGGTGGAGATACAGCGAATGTTATCGCTGCTGGCTTGCCAAACGTATCTGGCTATCTTGGCGCAACGCATCCTTATGCAGATGACCGCACTGGTCCATTTCGGCAAATAGCATATGGTGGCGGGTTTGCTGGTGAGAGTAGCAATCCGCAACTTGGCAAAGTGGAAATGGATTTATCACAAGATAATGCAATTTATGGTTCTTCATCAACAGTACAACCACCAGCAATAATGTTATTACCGCAAATTAAATTTTAAATTGCGGTATAAGCTGGATTGCAGGTGGTTGGACAGTTGTAGACGCGCCGTAAATTTTATTATCAATTTCACCGGCATAGCTATTAAAATTCATATACCCGGAATTAAGCGTTGCGCTCTGACCATTACTTGTAATAAATCTTTGGTCTGACGGTGGAGCACCAGTACCAGTTTCTTGCATGATATACAATTGGTGCTTATGCGCAGGTAATGCAGCAGAAAATATGGACAATAAATCTCCACCTTGCAGCCTAATATTTTATCTGCGGTATTAAAGCTATTGCGGGGGGCTGAACGGTAGAAGATTTACTGTAAATAGCGTTTGAATCAGCAGCATTAAAATTCACTTTATACCATTCAGAACCAGCTGCATTCTGATAAGCATAACTACGTTTAGAAGATATGCTAAATGCTTCTGTAATATCTTCATTAACATAGTCTACGTCCCTCAATATAACCGGAATACTACCTTCGATATTAGGCAGTCCTGGCTCTATGAGAGCATGTGTATCTCCACCTTTAATTAAAATCAGAAAGGATGATTAAAATGACTAAAAAAGTATATCAATTTGACCAAGAAAATAAAACTTATAAAGGCGAACTTATTTTGGACGATAGCGATAAATCGCCGTCTGGTGCATGGAATATACCGTCCGATTGCGTAGAAGTAGCACCGCCTGCACCTAAAGAAAATACGGCTTATAAATGGCAGGGCGGCGAGTGGGTTGCGGTAGAAGATTATCGTAAAAAGGAATACTGGCTGCCTGGTGATACTTACGGTACTCCGGGACGCGAGGTTAAAGAAATTGGACCGCTGCCGGAAGGCGCAACATTAACGCCGCCGGAGCAAACATTAGAGGATGTTAAAACGGCTAAAGTGGCCGAAATGAAAGCCGAACGTGACCGCCGTGAACAGTTGCCAATAGAATATAACGGTGCAAGCTATGATTATGACTTAAAAAGTGCGTTTAAACTTGACAAGGCACGCACGCGCATCAGAGTGCGCCAGTTGGATAACCAGCCGTGGATAGATGCCGAAAGCGGCATACAGGCTTTAACCGAAACAGACATAGACCAGATTGACGCGTTGGCAGCAGACCGTAGCAATAATCTGCATATGCAGTATGCTGCGCTTAAAGTTTATATCGAAGGATTAACCGATAAAGAAGCAGTGGAAGCGGTGACTTTTGACACTGAAATTGATATAGCTTCACAAATAAATCAGCTTTAAAAATTGTTAAAAACGGAGAGCAACGCACTTTGGCGTTGCTTTTTTGATAAATAATGCAAAACCGCATAAACAGGGCGTTTGCAAAATCATGCACATAAATGCACTGTAAACGGTTTTTACAAAGTTTTGGTGCCAGCAATACCTTTAAAAGTCTAAAAAGCTGCATAAATACAGCGTTTTTAGCATTTGATTGTATAAAAGCTAAAGGGTGACAAAAAGGTTACACGATGTAACCAATTGTATAGCGGCTATACGGATTTTTAAAATTGGCAATTTGTTACAAATTAGTTACACGTTGTCATAAAAGGTCAACCGCTTTTTTTAGCTGGCGGATGTCCTTATGTGTATAAACGCCGGTAGTAACGTCTTTGTCAGCATGCCCTAAAATACGTTTAACCGATGTTGGATTTGCGCCTTTGTTGTTAAAATTGGTAGCGGTGGTATGACGGCATTCGTGCGGCGTGTGTTTGCAATTAGCTGCAATCATTACCTTCCTAAACCGTCTTGCAAAGCGGTTGTAGCTTACACTATTACCATCATCGTCCGTTATAAGTGTAGTGCCTGGCTTTGCCATCCACGCTTCGAAATATGGTAGTGTTTTTATGCTGATGGGTATAATCCTGTTTTCTCCCGCTGCCGTTTTACTTTTGCCGATAGTAAATATGCGGGATTTTAACTTAACATCAGATTTTTTAATGCGCAGGAACTCTGATGGCCTTGTACCTGCGTAGCACATCATAAGTACAGCGGTTGCCCAAGGCGCAAGCGGGTCTGCTGTAGCGGCCAAAGCTTTAACACGGTTTAACTGGCGTGTATTAAATGGCTTTTTAATAACTTTAGGTTGATATTTATCAACATCAACAAAATGCGAAATATCGGCGGTTTGTGGTATAAGTTGATATTTAACGGCGTAGGCATATAAATTGTGAAATAACTGGCGCACCTTCTTCTGTTCGGGCTGCCCGACACCACGTTCTGAAAGCGCGTTTATTACACCTTGCAGGTCAGAAACTTTTAAAGTTAAAAATTTGCGATTATGTATAGTAGTGCAGTTATTAAAAGCCGTGCGGTAGCTGCGCGCAGTAACGGGCTGTATCTTTTTGCATCGTTCAGCCATTTCCTGTTGGTAGATTTCGGCGAAGGTAATAAGGCTGGGTGCATACACAGACGGGTCCTTATTATATTCAACCAAAAATGTTAAGGCTTTTTCGTAGCTTTCAAAATATCCGAGGTATCTATAATGCCCATCAATCTTTTTGCGAACGGCCCACGGCTTCCGCCGCCGTCCGGGTAACTTAATAATGCTGCCGAAATTATTTGGCAATTTCATACGTTTTTTCATAATTTCACCTCTATAAGCAATTATAGAGGCTTTTTTATTAAGGGGGTGATTAAATTGGTCGATTTTATACTTGGCTATATAACCGGGATGGTTATTACATTTTTGGCAATAGCTTTTTTCATGGGCGCCGCTGGAGGTAAAAGATGAATAGTTTAATGCAAATACTTGATGAGGTTTACGAATTTATAAAAAACTGCGTACCAACAGGTGCGGAGCAGTATTTAATGGCCATAGGCGCGGCAATCGGGTTAGGAATATCAATTGCGGTAGGAGGCATGGATAAAATGATATATGCGCTGATAGCGTTAATGATTTTAGATTATGCCACCGGCATTATTGCTGCCTGCCGCACTGGGCAGTGGGATAGTAGCACCGGCTTTGTTGGGCTGGCTAAAAAGGCTGTTATTTTGGGCGTGATTGCGTTATGTAATACTGTTGATACTGCAATGGATACACATACTTTAAGGCAAATGGCCATCTGCGCCTATGCGTTAAACGAAGCTGGTAGTATTGTGGAAAATATCGACAGAGCAGGATGGGGCGAACATATACCGGCCTTCATCCGCAATGCATTGGCAAGGCTGCAAAGCAGCACAGATAAGAGAAGTGAGGAGGAAAAGTAAATGGCAAAAGTATTTATCAATCCTGGGCATTGCCCTGGTATCGATCCGGGCGCAATCAATAAAAATAGCGGCATTACAGAGGCGGATATTGCATTAGAAATTGGCAAAATGGTTAAAACATATTTGGAAACGGCAGGCTGCGAGGTTATGCTGCTACAATCTGATAACCTTTATTATGACGGCGTTGGAGAGTGTGTCTGCGAAGCTGCAAACAACTGGCCTGCTGATGTTTTTGTAAGCCTTCATTGCAACGCTTTTAATGGGCAGGCACGCGGCACGGAAATCTTTACAAGTCGTGGCGAAACGAAAGCAGATAAGTTGGCAACTTGTATTATGCAGCAGATTATCAATACTTTTGGAGATGCGCTTGCAGTAAGGTCTGATTGGTCAGATGGTGATATTGATAAAGAATCTGGTTTAATTGTATTACTGCATACCCAGATGCCAGCCGCGCTTTATGAAATGGTGTTTATTGATAATGATGCTGACCTGCAATTTTTACTGGCGCATAAAGATGATATGGCCAGAGCTATTGCTCGCGGTGTAACTGATTATCTTTCGGCGTAAAGGAGGTGACGATTATGCAGGTTATTAAAAACATCGTAACTGACAAAAACTTTTGGTTGGGTTGCGCAGTAGGTTTTGCACTCGGCGCTATGCACCACTATTTTGGGCTGTAACCAAAAATAACCGCTTGCACAGATGGCGCGTGCGCTGATTTTTAACAGTCACGCTTATGCTTTTACGTATTTCCATTAAAAACGGCGCACAAGCCAAATGTGGCGGTATATCAGTTAAATGGAGTAAAAAATGGAAAATGAGCAGAAAAAATCTGATAATCATAGTCGTATTTACATTATTATCGCTGCTGTGGTGCTTTGCGCCTGTGCTTATTGCTCGGTGCGCGGCTGCGGAGATAACGCCGGAACAGCAGAAGTACATCAGCGTACCGATGCAACAATGGAACGCATTGAAAAAGAACACACAAATGCTGGACGCGAACTTGATACTGTTGGAGCAGAACTTGACAGCGCAGGAACAGCGGTCGGCCGAACTGATGAACTTGTTGACAGAAGCCAGGAATGCGTTATCAGAAACACAGAAAGCGTTATTGAATGCCAACGCATCGTTGGCGAATGCCGAAAAATCGTTGCAGATAGCCAACGAGTATACGGTGAAGTTGAGGAAGCAAATAGAAGCGGAACGGGAAGCGGCGGCGGAAGCTAAAGAACGTGCATACTGGAAAGGCTGGCTTAATGGTTTTTGCGTTGGCCTTGTAACTACTGGCATCGCAGTTATCACAAAATAGTGCTTGACAGAAAATATAAAATTTTGCTATAATACGATCCACGTCATAAAGTGGAAAATGTATACGGCAGCTAACGTATCCGGCAAAATGCTCGTAATCAGCCCCGTTATATGTAAGCACAAGTTCAATAAACTTTAAGTATACAAGGCTCAAACCTTCTTCATAGCCTAAACACTTATAAAAATTTTCTTGCCGTTTTACATTTTCACATTGCTGACGTTACAACAAAATGAATTAAGCCCTTGTCGGAAACAAAATCCGATAAGGGCTATTTTTTATACTTGTTTTTAATTCACGTTCGGTTTATAATAAGAAAAACAAACATAAGTTTGTAATAAAATAAAGGTATTGGTTATGCGTACTATAATACATGTGGATTTAAACAATTTTTATGCATCGGTAGAATGTTTATATAATCCGGCTCTTCGTAATAAACCGGTAGCTGTTGCCGGGGACCCAGCCAATCGGCATGGCATAATACTTGCGAAAAACATGCCTGCAAAAAAGCTGGGTGTAAAGACAGGTGAAGCCATCTGGCAGGCAAAAAATAAAGTGCCCGACCTTATCTGTGTTCCGCCGCAGTATGATAAATACCTGCGGTTCAGCCGTGCGGCACGGCATATTTATTACCGTTTTACAGACCAGGTAGAAGCCTTTGGCATTGATGAAGCGTGGCTTGATGTTTCCGGTTCGGTAAATCTTTTCGGCACCGGGCCGGAAATTGCCGAAAAAATCCGTAAAACGGTAAAAAATGAATTAGGCCTTACCGTCAGCATCGGCGTGAGTTGGAATAAGATTTTTGCCAAATTCGGCAGCGACTATAAAAAGCCGGATGCCGTAACATGTATTAGGCAGGATAATTACCAGGATATAATCTGGAAAAAACCTGCATCGGATTTGCTGTACGTTGGGCGCGCCACGGAACGTAAATTAAAAGGCATTGCCATTTTTACCATTGGCGACATCGCCCGGCGTGACCCGGCACTGTTAAAATTATCGCTGGGCAAATGGGGATTAATCCTGTCGGATTTCGCGCGCGGCCTGGACAGCTCGCCAGTTCGCGTAATTGACGAGCGCAGCGCGGTTAAAAGTATTGGCAACGGCGTAACAACACCACGCGATATAACAAGTGCTGATGATGCTAAACTGGTATTCATTTGCCTTGCTGAATCAGTAGCAGCCAGGTTGCGTGAAAATGCCTTAAAATGCACAGGAGTTGAAATAACACTGCGCGACAACAGCCTTTATACTGTAACTAGGCAAATGCAGTTGCCATATCCAACGTGTTACGCCGAAGACATATTAAAAGCAGCCATGCAGTTGCTGTATCGCAATTACGATTTTTACAGGAACAAACATTTGCGCAGCATAGGGGTACGCGGCATTAACCTGGTTACGGCAGAAAAAGGATATCAGCTGGATATGTTCACGCCGGATAATACTGACAAAAAAGATAAGCTGGCCAAGACGGTTGACCAGCTACGTAAACGCTTTGGGCACGCTGCCATACTGCGCGCAGCGTGCCTTCTGGATAAACAATTAAACATAAACCCAAAAGATGACCACGTTATACATCCATTTTCGTTTTTTAGGTAAGGGGGGCGGCCATATGAGTTTTTTGGAAGTAACTGCAAAGTTTGAGGCGGGAACCGGTAAAATTATCCCGGTATCATTTATGTGGGACGGTCGGTCAATAAAAATTGATAGCGTTTCCGATGCCCGGCCAGCTGCATCGCTAAAACATGGTGGGCAAGGGATGCGGTATACCTGCCGCGTAAAAAATTACAGCTTTTATTTATTTTGCGATGAGAATAAATGGTTCATAGAAAAACTAACATATTCTTAAACGATAACGTTATAATTGGATTTTTATATTTGTTACTTTTTTGTTACTAATATGTTACTAATGTGTTACTAATAAGCATAAAAAATGCAGTTTTTGGGTAATGCCGTATTTTGAACAGCCTTGAATTTAAGCGGGTTTTGCTATTTCACAAAATACAGAAAATATGTTATAATTTATACAAATAACGTACAATAATTGGAGGGTTTATTTTATGCAGACGATTGACCAGGTTGCAGTAAACACCTTAAGATTTTTATCTATTGATGAAGTTGAAAAGGCCAAATCCGGGCATCCGGGCTTTCCTTTGGGAACAGCACCTTTGATGTATACGGTTTGGGACCGTTTTATGAACTATAACCCCAAAGACCCCAACTGGTTCAACAGGGACAGATTTATTTTATCTCCGGGCCATGGCAGTGCATTGTATTATGCAATGCTGCATCTGGCAGGATATGACGTTTCTATTGAACAGCTTAAAAATTTCCGCCAGTGGGGCAGCATTACTCCGGGCCATCCGGAATACGGCGTTACTCCCGGCGTAGATGCTTCTACCGGGCCGCTGGGCCACGGCTTTGCCATGGGCGTTGGTTTTGCCATTGCCGAAACCATGCTTGCTGCCAAATACAACAAACCGGGTTTTGAAGTGGTTAACCATTATACCTACGGCTTAACCAGCGATGGCGACCAGATGGAAGGCGTTGCAAGCGAAGCGGCATCTCTGGCCGGTACTTTGGGCCTGGGCAAACTTATTTATCTTTATGATGACAACCATATTACCATTGAAGGCGATACCGAAATTGCTTTCCGCGAAGATGTAGGCAAACGCTTTGAAGCATACGGCTGGCAGGTACTGCGCGTTGCCGATTCCGAAGATATCGATGCTTTGGAAAATGCCATTAAAGAAGCCAAGGCTGATACTGAACATCCGAGCCTTATTATTGTACGTACCCATATCGGTTACGGCAGCCCGAAACAGGATAACGCTTCCTGCCACGGCGAACCGCTTGGCGCCGAAGGCGTTGCCAAAACCAAAGAAGCGGCTGACTGGCCGGTTGGGCAGAGCTTTTATGTGCCGGTAACCGTACGCAAGCATTTTGACGATAAACTTGCTGCCTGTGCAGAAAAACAGGCTGCATGGGAAGCACTGCTTGCAGATTATAAAGTAGTTTACCCGGAACTCGGCAAGGAACTTGAGGAACGCATTAAAGGCGATGTGCTTGTAAGCCGCAGCGACCTTGAAGCTGTATTTAACGATATTGAAGGCATTTCCACCCGTGAAGCAGGCGGCGAAGTGCTGCAGAAACTTTCCATGCAGTTGCCTCAGCTTGTTGGCGGCAGTGCCGACCTTGGGCCTTCCAATAAAACCGTAATGAAAACCTGCGGTTATTATTCCAAAGATGACAGAACCGGCAGAAATATTCATTTTGGCGTGCGCGAACACGCTATGGGCAAAGCACTGAACGGTATTGCGCTGCACGGCGGCTTCATTCCGTTTGGGGGCACCTTCCTTGTATTTGCCGATTTTATGCGCCCTGCAGTACGCATGGCTGCACTGATGGGCCTGCGTTCCATCTTTGTATTTACGCACGACAGCATTGCCGTTGGCGAGGACGGGCCTACGCATCAGCCGGTAGAGCATGCTATGAGCCTGCGCGTTATTCCCAATTTGTGCGTTATCCGCCCGGCAGATGCTTTGGAAACCGCTATGGCATGGCAGACAGCCTGCCTGAACCAGCATAAGCCTACGGCATTGCTTTTAAGCCGCCAGAAATTGCCTGTACTGCATAAATATGCCGCTGTTATTCACGATAACGCCGGTAAAGGCGCGTATGTGCTTGACGCAGGCCAGGGTGAAGCCAAAGCAGTTATTATTGCCACCGGCAGCGAAGTGCATCTGGCACTGGAAGCACAGGCCAAACTTGCCGAAGAAGGCATTTGCGTAAGCGTGGTATCCATGCCGAGCTGGGATATGTTTGAAATGCAGAGTGAAGAATATAAAAAATCCGTATTGCCTGAAGGCTTGCCGAAGGTTGCCGTTGAAGCCGGCGTAACTTTAGGCTGGAGCCGCTATACCGGCAGCGAAGATAATGTTATCGGCATCAATAAATTTGGTGCATCCGCACCGGGCGGCACGGTAATGAAGGAATACGGCTTTACTGCCGAAAATGTTGCAACTAAAGTAAAAAGCTTATTGTAATATTGTAAACGGGCCGGCTTATGCTGAGCCCGTTTTTTATGTAAAGGAGCAGAAATGAAAAATTTACTTACTATTGCCGGCAGTGATTGCAGCGGCGGTGCCGGGATTCAGGCAGATTTAAAAACCTTTGCCGCGCACGGCACTTTCGGCATGAGCGTAATTGTATCGGTAGTTGCGGAAAACACTGCGCGCGTTATTGATATTCAGGATGTTACGCCCGATATGATAAAAAAACAAATGGACGCAGTTTTTGAAGACATTTTTCCAGATGCTGTTAAAATAGGCATGCTTTCCACGCCGGAATGTATGCAGGCTGTTGCGGAAAAATTAACAGAATATAAGCCTAAGAATGTTGTTATAGACCCGGTTATGTATGCTAAAAACGGCTGTGCGTTAATGCAGCCTTACGCGATTGATACGCTTATAAAAACCATAATTCCGCTTGCGGATGTGCTGACGCCTAATATTCCGGAAGCGGAAAAAATTGCCGGAATGGAAATTAAAACCGTTGCTGATATGGAAGCAGCAGCAAAGAAAATCTGTGCCATGGGCTGCAAGGGTATTGTGGTTAAAGGCGGGCACCATATCGGCAATGCGGTGGATGTGCTTTTTGACGGCAAGGAGTTTTACCACTTTGAAACCGAGCGCATCAATACCAAAAACACGCACGGCACAGGCTGCACTTTTTCATCGGCAATAGCCGCAAACCTTGCCAACGGTCTTAGCGTTGCCGAAGCGGTAAAAAATGCCAAAAACTATGTAACGGAAGCCATTGAACACAGCCTTGCCATAGGAAAAGGCTGCGGCCCGACACATCATTTTGTAGATTTATACAGAAAGGCAGGCATGCTTGAATAATATGGAAATGCAGAATCATTTTGGTAAAATTATAGAAGAATTGCAGAAACAAAAACCGGTTATTCACCACATTACCAATTATGTAACGGCAGAAGCGTGTGCCGATGCCGCCATATGCGCCGGTGCTTCCCCGGTTATGGCAGATGAACCAGAAGAAGTGGAAGTTATAACTGCCGGCAGTGATGCTTTGGTATTGAATCTTGGCACTATTAATTATAATAAAATGATTGCTATGGAGCGCTCTGCCATGGCGGCTAAAAAGAAGGGCATACCTGTTGTGCTTGACCCTGTTGGCGTGATGAGCAGCGCTTTGCGCCTTAATTTTGCGCTGAAGCTGTTAAAAGGCGGATATGTTAATATTGTGCGCGGAAATTATGACGAATGCCGAGCGCTGGCTGACGAAAAAGCAGCCGGGCACGGAGTAGACGGCGTTTTGCAGGCGGATGAAGGCGAAAAATTGCAGGCTGCCAAGGCTGTTGCTGCCAAATTTAACTGCATTGCCGCTGTAACGGGGCAGGTTGATTATGTAAGCAACGGTAAACAGGTGCTGGTTTTAAACGGCGGCAACGAAATGCTGAAAAAAATTACCGGTGCTGGCTGCATTACCACAACCTTGTGCGCCTGCTGCGCTGCCGTTACCAAAGATTATATGACCGCCGCTGCTTTAGGCGTGGTAATTATGGGGCAGGCTGCTGAACTTGCCGCAGGTTTTATGGAAAAGAAAGACGGCCCGGGCATGTTTAAAACACGCCTGTTTGACGGTATTTACCATGTTACCGGCAAGTGGAATTTAATTAATTTAAAGCCGGAAGAAAGAATGAACTGACATGAAACCTGTAATTGATTACAGTATCTATCTTGTTACGGATACGGTGTATTTTAAGGACGATAGTATTTACAACAAGCTGGAAGCCGCACTTATCGCCGGTGTAACGCTTTTGCAGTACCGCGACAAAAGTGCGGAAACACGTATTTTGTACGAGCGCGCCTTAAAAGTAAAAGCCCTGTGTGATAAGTACAGAGTACCGCTGATAATTAACGACCGTGCGGACATTGCTTTTGCCGTAAAAGCGGCGGGCGTACATTTAGGGCAGGGCGATTTGCCGCCTCTTATTGCACGCCGTATGCTGGGCAGCGATGCCGTTATCGGCGTATCGGCTCATAACGCTGATGAAGCGCTGAAGGCAGAAGCAGATACTGCCGATTACCTTGGCTGCGGCGCTGTTTATGCAACTGCAACCAAAAAAGATACTTCCGTCATCGGCACAGAAGGTTTAAGTAAAATCAGCGCGGCAACAAAACTGCCGTTTGTGGGTATCGGCGGCATAACGCTTGAAAATTATAAAGCTGTATTGCAGGCTGGCGCTGACGGTGCGGCAATAGTAAGCGCTATTTTAGGTGCGGATGATATTTGCCAAACGGTGCGGCAGCTTAAAAACATGGCTTTAGAAGCCAAAAGTGTAAAAATTTAACAAAGCAACATTCTCAAAAGACAAAAATTTAAAATTTAAAGAATTTTTGTTACACTTTATTTGACAACATTTATAATGGGTTATATAATTATTTTATAAATTGTTTGATAGAGGAGCGGAACACATCAGTATAACGCAGAGCGGGAGCGATGAAGCGTTTGAAAGGGCAACCGCCGAAGTTTAAAAAGCAGCCATGTTTTTTATGCTGGGCCGTCAGTGAATAACTGCCGGACTGTCGCCACAAAGGCGGAGGGCTATCTCAATGATTTAGCAGATTTATTGCCGTTGGGAAAGTCTTTCTCAACGGTTTTTGTTTATAAAAGAAAGGGGCTGGCAAAGTGATCAGGGTTTTGGTTAACGGTGCGCTTGGCAGAATGGGCACCGAAGTTTGCAAAACAGTTATGGAACAAAAAGATATGGATTTAAGCGGAGTTGTAGATATTAACGGCGCCGATAAAACCATTCCTTATTATGACGGCGGTGTTTTCGGCGTGGATACGGATTTGGAAAACGCCATTACCTGCACCCGTCCGGATGTTGTTGTTGATTTTACCCGTCCCGATGTTGTAATGGACAACCTGCGCAAAATTATTTCTATGGGTGTAAACGCCGTTGTAGGCACAACCGGTTTTACCAAAGAAAATCTTGAAGAAATCGACAAGCTGGCTTCCGAAAAAGGAGTAGGCGTTTTAATTGCCCCTAATTTTGCACTGGGTGCAGTAGTAATGATTAAGCTTGCATGTGAAGCTGCAAAATACTTTCCTAATGTGGAAATTATAGAAAAGCATCATGATAAAAAACTGGACGCACCTTCCGGCACGGCCGTGCTTACGGCGCAGAAAATTGCCGAAGTGCGTGCTGCTATGAAACAGGGCCATCCTGATGAAAAAGAAACCATGCCCGGCGCACGCGGAGCAGATTTTGAAGGCATGAAAATTCACAGCCTGCGCCTGCCCGGTTATGTTGCCTCACAGGAAGTTGTGTTTGGCAGCCAGGGTGAAACCCTTAAAATTATTAACGACCCGGTTAACCGTGAATGCTACATGCCGGGTGTAATGCTTGGATGCCGCAAAATATTAAATATTAAAGGCCTTGTTTACGGCCTTGATAAATTATTATAATTTTATTTATGGGGGATGTTTATGAAAAAGTATAACGTAGCAATTTTGGGCGCGACCGGTGCTGTCGGCGCAGAATTTTTAAAACTGATAGAAGAAAGAAATTTTCCTTTTAATGAACTGCGTCTTTTGGCTTCCAAACGCAGCGCAGGCAAAATTATAAACTTCATGGGCAAGGATTACACCGTGCAGGAAGCAACGCACGATTCTTTTGCCGGTATTGATATTGCCCTGTTTGCAGGCGGCAGTATTTCCAAAGAGTTTGCCCCGAGCGCCGTTAAAGCAGGCGCAGTGGTAATTGATAATTCCAGTGCTTTCCGTATGGACCCGGAAGTTCCTTTGATTGTTCCGGAAGTTAACCCGGAAGCAATTTTAAAACACAAGGGCATTATCGCTAACCCTAACTGCTCCACAATTATTATGCTTATGGCATTAAAGCCTATTTATGACCTGGCAAGGATTAAACGCATTATTGTTTCCACTTATCAGGCTGTTTCCGGCGCCGGCAAAGAAGGCATCGACGAACTGACAAATCAGGTGGGCGAATACCTTGACGGCAAAGAAATGACGGCAAATATACTGCCTTCCGCCAGTGCGGAAAAGCATTACCCGATTGCATTTAATTTAATTCCGCAGATTGATGTTTTCTGTGATAACCTGTACACCAAAGAAGAAATGAAAATGGTGAACGAAACCAGAAAGATTTTAGACGATTACGATATGCGCATTACGGCAACTACCATCCGTGTGCCGGTATACCGCAGCCATTCCGAATCTGTTAATATCGAGCTGGAAAAAGATGTATCCCTGGATGAAATTAAAAAGGCTCTGGCAGCGTTCCCCGGCGTTATTGTACAGGACGACCCGGCAGCGCAGCTTTACCCGATGCCGCTTTATACTTCCGATACCGATGAAGTTTATGTAGGCCGTCTGCGCCGCGATGAATCTGCTCCCAATTCCTTTAATTTATGGGTAGTGGGCGACCAGATCCGCAAAGGCGCTGCGCTTAATACACTGCAAATTGCCGAAACAATGATTAAAAACGGCTGGATTTAACGGAGATAATAACTGATGAAAATACTTGTGCAAAAGTTTGGCGGTACTTCCGTAGTTGATGAAAAAGCCCGCACTGCCGTTAAAGATAAGGTGCAGCAGGCTATCCGCAGCGGTTATGCGCCGGTTGTTGTTGTGTCGGCTATCGGCCGCAAGGGCGCGCCCTATGCCACCGATACTTTAATTGATTTTTTAAAGCAGGTTAACCTTTCCGTTAATGTGCGCGAGCAGGATATGCTGATGTGCTGCGGCGAGATTATTTCCGCCTGCATTATGGCGGCCACCTTGCAGAAGTTTGGCTTTAACGCCATGGCGCTTACCGGCGGGCAGGCAGGCATTATTACCGATTCGCAGTTTGGTGCGGCACGCATTAAAAACATTAAAACCGATGATTTAAGGCATTTGCTGGAATCCGGCGTGATTCCCGTTATCTGCGGTTTCCAGGGCATGACGGAAAACCACGGCAAATTTACCACGCTTGGACGCGGCGGCAGCGATGTTACGGCGGCTGCACTTGGTGTGGCGCTTAATGCCGAAAAAATTGAAATTTATACCGATGTGGAAGGCGTTATGACCGCCGACCCCCGCATTGTTAAAGATGCAACCATTCTGCACAAAATTTCTTATGCGGAAGTGGCGCAGATGGCGCAGCAGGGGGCGAAGGTTATTCATCCGCGCGCGGTGGAAATTGCCATGCGCAGGAACATTCCGCTGGTTGTTAAATCTACCTTCAGTGATGCGCCTGGCACGCTTATTACCAGCGATATTTCCGGCTTGGAAGTTGAAAATTCCGTTACGGAACGCAGAATTAGCGGCGTAACGTATTTGAAGGATTTGGTACAGTTCCGCGTGCAGTTGGATACCAAAGACGCCAGCAGCGGCCGTATTTTGTTTGAAGATTTGGCAGCGGCAGGCATCAGCGTAAGCTGCCTTAATTTGTCGGAGAGCAGTTCCATGTTTGCGGTTTTCAGCGCCGATGCGGAAAAAACCGTTGCAGTGCTTGACGAAGCCGGCTTTGCTTATACCGTAAATAAAAACTGTGCCAAAGTTTCCGTGGTGTTTGCCGCTGTGCGCGGCTTCCCGGGGCTGATGGCAAAATTTGTCAGCGCGCTTGCCGATAATAAAATCCATATTTTGCAGACGGTGGATTCGGATACCACTATTTCTGCCATTGTTAAAGAAGAACATATTAACGAAGCTGTTACCGCGCTTCATAAAGCGTTTAAATTATAAGAGGGGTGTTTTGAATGAAAAATCCATATTTTGGCAGATTGCTTACTGCTATGGTTACTCCGTTTAATGCCGACGGCAGCGTAAATTATGAAAATGCCGCCGATTTGGCAGACTGGCTGATTGCCCACGGCAGCAACGGTTTGGTTGTGGCAGGTTCTACCGGCGAAGCGGCGACCATGACTGTTGATGAAAAACTGGAACTCTTCCGTGTGGTTGTAAACCGCGTTAATAAACGTGTGCCGGTTATTGCAGGTACCGGCTGCAACTGCACCGCTGAAACTGTAAAAATGACCAAGATGGCCGAAGTTATGGGTATTGACGGCGTGCTTATTGTAGGGCCTTATTACAACAAACCTACTCAGGAAGGTTTCTACCAGCATTTTGCGGCTCTTGCCGAATCTACCAAGCTGCCTATCATCGTTTACAATGTGCCCGGGCGCACGGCTTCCAATATTGCGCCGGCAACTGTGGCACGCCTGGCGGAAGATTTTGACAACATTGTTGCCATTAAAGAGGCAGCAGGCAATGTAGGGCAGGTTAACGAGCTGTTTACCGTACTGCCGGAGGACTTTACCATTTACAGCGGCGACGATATCGAAATTCTGCCGTTTATGTCCGTAGGCGCAACCGGTTTGATAAGCGTACTGAGCAACTGCGGCGGCGAAATGCTGCAGGAGCTTATGCAGGCTTATGAAGACGGACGCGTAAGAGAAGCAGCGCGCCTTAATACCAAAATGGTGCCGCTTGCCAAAGCCATGTTTATAGAAACTAACCCCATTCCCATTAAGGCTGCCACTACCATGGTAACCGGCATCGAATGCGGCGAACCGCGCCTGCCGCTGACTCCGCTGGAAGCGCAGCATAAAGAGCAGCTGGCGGCAATGCTTAAAGAATACGGGCTGATGAAATAATGGCAAAAACAGCGTTAATTATTCAGTGCGATATAGTTGCAAAAAAATGTGTCGGCTATGCCTGCATGAAAAGTTTTGAAACACGTACAGGCAAATTTGCAGGCCTGGAGGAAGGCGTAAACTATCTTTCAACAACCTGCGGAGGCTGCTGCGGAATGGGCGTTGCGGCAAAGCTGGAAGATTTAAACCGTAAGCTGAAACGCTGGGGCGACAGCAAGGATGATGTTACGGTATATCTGGCAAGCTGCATTGTGTCTGATAATTACCATAATCCGCCGTGCCCGCATAAAGAATATATTAAAGAGATAGTAGAACGAAAAGGCTATAAATTTATTTCCGGCACTTATATTTCCAAAACTGCACAGAAAAAACGTGAAGCCGGTATTTATAAACCACTTGAATAATTTTAAAGACCGTTTTAAACGGTCTTTTTCTTTTTTGCAGGCAGGATTTTAACAGAAAAAATAGAAAATAATATGGGTAAAGGAGTGAGTAAAATGCGTTTGAGGGATTTTATTGGCTGTTTTATTTTTTGTGCGTGTTTGGTTTTGCCGTGCTTTGCGGTAAATGCTGCGGGTGTTACCAATTACAGCAGTTTTATAAGTGCGGATTACTGGGTGAAAAATAACCCGGCAGGAGAGCAGGTTATACTTGATGCCGCAGGAGCTGCCGCTTACAATAAAAGAATTGCAGATAAATCGCCTTCGGTTTATGATTTAAAGGCTTATCCGCAAACGCTTGCCGGAAATACCGTAAAGGGTTATGTTTCCGGGTATGATGTTCTTAATGACCCGTTATTCCGTCTTGGCAAAGAAGTAAGCCAGAACTATAAAAATATTTTAATTAAAGAAACCAATACAGATAAAATACCGGCACAGGTTAATGTGCGTTACGGCGTTACGGTAAGGCGCAGCAATTTGCGTGTGCTGCCAACCAACGAAGGGCTTTTTTATTATCCTACCGATAATAATTTTGATGCTTTGCAGGAAACTGCTGTTGCTGTTTCCGAGCCGCTTATTATTCTGCATCAGAGTGCCAACGGCTTTTTTTACTATGTGCAGAGCTATAACTACCGCGGCTGGATTTCGCGTTTTGACGTAGCCGTTTGCGGGCGCGATGCCTGGCTTAAATATGTGGAGCCGCAGAACTTCCTTGTTGTAACAGGGCAGAGCTTTAATGTTAAAGTGCCCGGCGAAAGCGTTTATTGCGACGAAGGAACGCGTTTGCAGCTTGTAACGGAAGGCAGCAGTATTTACACCGTTAAAATGCCAATCCGTGCACAAAACGGAACTTTGCAGGAGGTTAACAGCAATGTTGTAAAAAATGCCGCCTTGCATAAAGGTTATTTGCCTTACACTGTCAATAATGTTTTAAGGGGTGCTTTTAAATATTACAATGCGCCTTACAGCTGGGGCGGCGCGCATAAGGGCATAGACGACGCCAGCTTTATTGCAAACGTTTACCGCACTATGGGCATATTTTTGCCGCGCAATGCCGATGAACAGGAAAATACCGCCGGTACTGCCGTTAAATTTGCCGGTATGACATCTGACCAGCGCCTGGAAGCGATAAAAAATTTAACGCCCGGTTCGTGCCTGTATATGGACGGTTATGCCGTAATGTATGTTGGTACTTCCAGCAATGTACCGTATGCAATACATGCACTGGCAACGCATTATACCGGCGGCGTGCGCCATACGGAAATGCGCGTGGTTGTAAGCGATTTGGAACTGCAGCGTGCCAACGGCGGCAGATTTTTGGATGAGTTTAATACAGCAATGACTTTTAAATAAACGAGAGGTAAAAAGATGAAAGATTATCAAAAACTTTTTGCAGTAAGGGAAAATAACCTTACTGCTGAAGAAATTGCCGGTGCGGAAACCTTGGTGCTGTTTTTGTGCAAGGGCTGTATTCCGGCTTTGCCGAAAATGAACGCGCCTGAATATTTGGTAAAAGCAGTGGATGAACTGCTTAAAAAGAACGAAAAACTGGCTGATACCGGTGAAATTACACATTTTGCCATGCTTGGCAAAAGCGGATTGCAGCAGGTGGTTATTTGCGGCTTCGGCGGAGAAAATGCCTGCAAGCCCAATGATTTGCGCAAAGCAGCCGGTGAAGCGTCGCGCGTTTTAAAACAGCTTAAAACGGAAAAGGCGCTTGTTATTGCGCCGATACTTTTAAACGCAGCGCGCCCGCATTATCTTTCTGCTTTGGCAGAAGGGCTTATTTTGGGCGGTTATACTTTTAGTGAATGCAAAGGCAAACAGGAACAGGAAAAAGATATTTGCTATACCATTGTTACCAATGTTTCCGGTGCGGCAGAAGTTGTTTCTGCAAGCTGCATTGTAAGCAGCAGCGTATGCTTTGCACGCGATTTGGCCAATAAACCGGGCAACATGCTTACTCCTCTGGATATGGCAAAAGAGGCTCAGCTTATAGCAGAGAAATGCGGTATGGAATGTGAAATTCTTGACGCCGCGCAAATGCAGGCTAAAAATATGAATGCAGTTCTTGCGGTGGGTCAGGGTTCTGTAAACCCACCGTATATGGCTGTGCTTAAATATAACGGCGGCGGAGATGCGCCGTATACCGCTTTTGTAGGCAAGGGCATTACTTTCGACAGCGGCGGCATTTCCATCAAGCCTGAAGCCAATATGGGCGAAATGAAGGACGATATGACGGGCGCTGCCGTAGTGCTTGGCGCTATGCAGGCCATTGCGCAGTTAAAACTGCCGTGCAATGTTATTGGTATTATGGCATGTGCCGAAAATATGCCTTCCGGAAGTGCCCAGCGCCCCGGAGACGTTGTAAAAGCGGCTTCTGGCAAAACTATTGAAGTTGTTTCTACCGATGCGGAAGGACGTATGGTTCTGGCAGACGCCGTATGGTATGCCTGCCGTTTGGGAGCTGCCAAAGTTATAGATATTGCCACGCTGACAGGCGGCGTTATTGTGGCGCTTGGCAACGAAACAGCCGGCATTGTTGGCAATAATGAAGAACTGATTGAGAAGATTATGTCCTGCGGCAAAAAAGCCGGAGAGATGTATTGGCACCTGCCTTCGCTGCCGGAATGCAAAGAAGCTATTAAAAGTGATATTGCCGATTTGACCAACAGCGCCGGGCGTGCGGCAAGCACTATTACCGGTGGGCTGTTTATAGGCGAATTTATTGACGAAGGCACGCCATGGGCGCATCTTGATATCGGCGGTACTTCAACAGCTGACAAAACCGCAGGCTTTAAGCCTAAAGGATGCACGGCCTTTGGCGTAAGGACGTTTGTTAATATTGCAAAGGAATTGTAAAATGCTTGTAGATTTACATACTCACAGTACGTTTTCGGATGGGCGCTATACGCCGTCGCAGCTTGTAAAAATGGCGGCAGAAGCCGGTATAGGCATATTGGGCATTACAGACCATGATTCCGTTAACGGTATAGAAGAAGCGCTTAATACTGCCGCTGCCGTGCCGGGAGCGCCTATAATTGCCAAAGGCGTGGAACTTGGCACGCAGGTTGGCGAAAGCAGCGTACATATTTTGGGTTATAATATAGATATTCACAATAAAAATTTGCTTGATAAAATTGAAGAAATGCGCCATGCACGCGAAAAACGCCTGCACAGGATGCTTGATAAAATAGGGGCGCTCGGTTACCATATAACGGTAGAGCAGTGCGACCCGAAAAACCGCGCCGTCGGCAGGCCGCATGTGGCCAAGGCACTGGTAAAAAAAGGTTATTTTGCTTCGGTGGAAGAAGCCTTTGACGTGCTTTTAAAACGCGGAAAACCGGGCTATGAGCCGCAGCCGAAACTTTCGCCGGAAGAATCGGTGGAGCTTCTGCACGGTGCAGGCGGGCTTGCTGTTTTGGCACATCCTGCCGAAATAGAAAATCTGCCTTTGGTGAATACCTTGTTAAGTACAATTTCGTTTGACGGTATTGAAGTATACCATCCGAGTGCCGATGAAAAAATGCAGCAATGCTTTTTGCAGATGGCAGAAAAATACAAGCTGCTTGTTTCCGGCGGCAGCGATTTCCACGGCGTGGAAGGGCGCTTTCCGGAACAGCTGGGGATTTTTAAAGTTTACGCTGAAAAGGTAAATATCATTCAGAAAATGCTAAAATAAAAATAATGCCGGAGGAATGTTTATGGAGGTTGTTGCATTTGTAGGACCGAGCGGAACCGGTAAAAGCCACCGTGCAATAGGCGTGGCGCATAATAATAACTGCGATGCAATTATTGATGACGGGCTTTTAATTAAAGGCACCAAAATTTTAGCCGGAACTTCCGCTAAAAATGAAACTAACAGAATACAGGCTGTTAAAAGGGCAATTTTTACGGAAGACAGCCACGCCGACGAAGTGCGCAATGCTCTGGCTTCCGGTGGCATCCACCGTTTATTGATACTGGCAACTTCTGACAATATGATTCAGAAAATTGTTTTGCGCCTCGGTCTGCCGAAGCCCGAAAAAACCGTATATATTCAGCAGATTGCCACCAAGCAGGAAATGAAAAAGGCCAAGCAGATGCGCCTGAAGGACGGCAAACATATTGTTCCTGTGCCGACGGTAGAGCTGAAACCGCATTTTACCGGTTATTTTGCCGATTTGCCGTATAATCTGTTTTCCAAAGAACGCAAACATGCCGAACCTGACCGTTCCATTGTGCGACCGGCTTTTAGCTATTACGGCAAAATTTTTATTTCGGATTACGCAATACAGGATATAATAAACATTGTTGCCCAGAAGATGCTTGGCATTGACAAGGTAAACAGCATCAGGGTAAGAAGGCGCAGCAGCAATACCAAAGGCATTGCCATTGCCGTGGAAGTAGTGCTGTTTTACGGTGTGCGCGTTTTTGAGGTTACAAAGGTTTTTCAAAATAAAATAAAAGAAAAAGTTGAGTACATGACAGCAATGCAGGTTAAATCTGTTGATGTTTCGGTACGCAGCCTGTCTGTACGCAAATAAGGAGGAAATTGCAGATGCTTGATGCTACGCAGCGCAGCAGTGTTATTTTTTCTGCCTATGCCAAATTGCCGGCGGGAATTACGGCATATGAAGTTCATAAAGTAATTGGCGTAGTTGTGGAAATTGACATGCATACCGGCCGTATTTTGCAAGCGGAATGTACGCTTGCAACCAAACTTGCCAGCGATTTTATCGCAAAAATGCTTGTAGGCTACAACATGAACGATGGTCTTGATGAATTGAACGCCATGATTGAAAAGCATTATCAGGCAAGTGCCAAAAAAGCCGTATTAACGGCTGTGCGGATGCTTAACGACAAATTCATCAGCCACAAAAACGGAGAAGGCATTGATTATTACGATTGATTTATCAGGGCAGCCCTTTCTGCTTAACGGCAGGAAGGGTTGTTTTTTTGTTTTAACGCATACCGGTATTTTGCATACAAGTATACTTTTGTAAAAGTCTTGCAAAGTTATAAGTTGTTCTGTAAAATAAAGAATGTGTTTACATAATAGCGATAAAATTACTCTTAGTTTTTACAAGATGTTAATTTTTGAGCTGCTTATGATTTTGCTATGAAAGGGAGATACTATGCTGGAATTTTTAAATGAGGTTGATGCGTTTGTGTGGGGGCCACCGCTTTTGTGCTTGCTGGTGGGTACCGGTATTTGGCTGACAATCAGGTTAAACATGATTCAGGTTTTACGTTTGCCGCTTGCTTTAAAATTGATTTTTAAAGCTAAAAACGAGGGGCATGGCGATGTTGACAGTTTTAAAGCGCTGTGTACGGCACTTGCTGCAACAGTAGGCACAGGCAATATTGTTGGCGTGGCAACGGCAATTAAAGCCGGCGGCCCCGGTGCGCTGTTCTGGATGTGGATGGCAGCGTTTTTTGGTATGGCAACCAAGTATGCCGAAGGTGTTTTGGCTGTTAAATACCGTACTATTGACGCTAACGGACATATCGGCGGCGGCCCGATGTACTATATTGAAAAAGGCCTCGGCAGGCAATACCGCCCGCTGGCAATTTTCTTCGCGGTTGCCGGTACAATTTGCGCCTGCTTTGGCAGCGGCACATTTACCCAGGTAAATGCAATTGTTGAAATTACCAACGCCGGTGCGCAGATTCCTGTACTTTACACATCTATTGCGCTTACGGTATTGGTTGCGGTTATTACCCTTGGCGGGTTAAAAAGCATAGCAGTGGTTGCTGATAAAATCGTTCCTTTTATGGCTGCGCTGTATGTTATTACAACCATGGCTATACTGTTTATGTTCCGCGATGCACTTCCGGGAGCTATTGCAATGGTTCTGCATGATGCTTTTACAGGTACGGCAGCAACCGGCGGCTTTTTGGGCGCAACGATGATGTTTGCAATGCGCAACGGTATTGCGCGCGGCTTGTTCTCCAATGAATCCGGCCTTGGCAGTGCGCCGATTGTAGCTGCGGCAGCGAAAACAAAATGGCCTGCCGAACAGGGGCTTATTTCCATGACCGGTACTTTTATTGATACCATCATTATTTGTACCATGACCGGCCTTACTATTATCGTTTCCGGTGTATGGAGCGGCGATTTAAACGGCGCTGCAATGACGCAGAGCGCATTTACGATGGTTTTCCCGGTATTAGGCAATATGCTTTTAATGATTGGCCTCGTGCTGTTTGCGTTCACAACCATTCTTGGCTGGAACTATTACGGCGAACGCTGCATTGCATATCTTTTAGGCGTTAAAGCTATCATTCCTTACCGTCTTTTCTTTATTGCCATGGTTGCCTGCGGCGCATTTTTAAAACTGGAAATGATTTGGATTATAGCCGATATCGCCAACGGGCTGATGGCACTGCCTAACCTTATTGCGCTGCTGCTTTTAACCGGTATAATAGTAAAAGAAACAAAGTTATATTTCAAACATCTTGATGAAAACAAAGATTATTTAAAATAAAAAAATTTAAAAAACTGTAAACAAACTACTTGCAATTATTAGAGTTTGTGTTAAAATAGTTAGAAATGAATATCGCAGTGGATGAAGCATATGGGAGAAGAATTTTTCTACCGAAGGAGTAAACTCTCAGGTGCCGGGTTGCCGGTGAGAACCGTATGTGGACACATCTCTGGAGAATCCCACTAAAAGGGTGCCGAAGGTGCACGGGGAAGCAACGCCCCTTATCTCTCAGGCCAAAGGACAGAGCTTTAAGCGTAAATAATATATTTATATTATTATTTGCCTGCTTATTATTGCCGCCGGATTTGGGATTTGTCCGGCGGTTTTTATTTTACTAAACAGGGAAGAGGGAGTAAAAATTGTTTAACAACGAAGAAGTTATTGCACTATTGAACACGATTGATACTTTTGTTTGGGGGCCGCCGCTTTTGGTGCTTCTGGTGGGTACAGGCATCTGGCTTACTATCCGCTTAAAGCTGCTTCAGGTTTTTAAACTTGGCGATGCTTTAAAACTTATCTTTTTTGCCAAAAATGACGGCCACGGCGATGTAAACAGTTTTAAAGCCCTTTGTACGGCACTGGCCGCAACCGTTGGTACAGGCAATATTGTAGGCGTGGCAACTGCTATTAAAGCAGGCGGCCCTGGTGCTTTGTTCTGGATGTGGATGGCAGCGTTTTTTGGTATGGCTACAAAATATGCCGAATGCCTGCTTGCCGTTAAATACCGCACGGTAGACGCTAACGGCAATATTTCTGGCGGGCCTATGTATTATATTGAAAAAGGCATGGGCAAAAAATACAGGCCGCTTGCAATTTTGTTTGCTGCGTTTGGTGTTTTGTGTGCTTACTTTGGCATTGGTACCTTTGCACAGGTAAACTCCATTGTAGAAATTACGCAGATTACCGCAGGCATACCTGTAACTTACACAGGCATTGCCATTACCGTTCTGGTTGCAGTAATCACTATCGGCGGTTTGCAGAGCATTGCAAACGTGGCATCTAAAATTGTGCCTTTTATGGCAATGCTGTATTTAATTACAACCGTTGGTATTTTAATTATCTTTGCCGACCAGCTTCCTTCCGCTTTTGCAAGCGTAATTGATGGTGCTTTTACCGGTACGGCAGCAACAGGCGGCTTCCTTGGCGCAACTGTTATGATGGCAATGCGCAACGGCGTAGCACGCGGCGTTTTCTCCAATGAATCCGGCCTTGGCAGTGCGCCGATTGTAGCAGCGGCAGCAAAAACAAAATGGCCTGCGGAACAGGGCCTCGTTTCTATGACCGGTACTTTTATTGATACCATTATTATTTGTACTCTTACCGGCCTTACTTTGGTAGTAACCGGCGTCTGGAAAGGTGACCTTAACGGCGCTGCAATGACGGAACAGGCTTTCTCGATGGGCCTTCCTGCTTTCGGCAGCATGCTGCTTTTAGTAGGACTTGTACTGTTTGCGTTTACAACCATTCTTGGCTGGAACTATTATGGCGAACGCTGTGTTGAATACTTAATTGGCGTTAAAGCAATTTTGCCTTACCGTATTATCTTTATCATTCTTGTTGCCTGCGGTCCGTTTTTAAAACTGGAAGCAATTTGGATTTTGGCAGATATTGTTAACGGTTTAATGGCAATACCTAACCTTATTGCTTTGCTGGCTTTAAGCGGCGTTGTTGTTGCTGAAACAAAACTTTACCAGCAGCATTTGAAAGAAACAAAAGCAAAGGAAAATGCTTGACTTTTAACTTCTGAAACGGTATAATATACGTTGTGTTCGGGGCGTGGCTCAGCTTGGTAGAGCACCTGCCTTGGGAGCAGGGGGTCGCAGGTTCGAATCCTGCCGCTCCGACCAAATACATAGAGCATTGCTTAGTAAATTGCGGGTGTAGTTTAGTGGTAAAACCTCAGCCTTCCAAGCTGATGTTGTGGGTTCGATTCCCATCGCCCGCTCCAAATGGTTCAGTAGCTCAGTTGGATAGAGCAACGGCCTTCTAAGCCGTGGGTCGGGGGTTCGAATCCCTCCCAGATCACCAACAAAATAAGATGAATTAAAACCATTTCTGATATTTTCAGAAATGGTTTTTTGTTTTTGTTATAATGAAAGGCTTTTCGATAATTGCATCTGTAATATTTATAGTTGATTTGAGAACACTGAATTTATAGAAATAATTAAAGTTTGAATACATAATAGAAATAATAAATGAAATGGCTAGAAATTTGTTACAAATTTTACTTTTTAGGTAGAAAAATAAAATATTATTAAATATTTACAGAAATATGTTGAATAATATTCTTTTTGAAGTTAAAATGTTGTTAAATAAACAAGAAAGTGACTAATATAATATCAAGTGAGGTGTAGCAAATGACAGTTGGCGGAAGAATTTATTTAAAAAAGGACAACAGTGGATTGGAATTAGTTAAAGCGTTTGCCAAGATACCTACAGCTAATATTGCTGATACGATGGGACGTTCTTGTGCTATGCATCCAAGAATTAAGTTGTTTTCCAGTCCGCATGGAACGGTATGGGCAGGAATTGCCCTTACTGTCAAATCTCGTGGGGGAGATAACCTTCTTATACACGCAGCTTTGGATATGGCTAGAGAAGGTGATGTGATTGTTGTTTCTAATGAGGGCGGTGTAGATAACAGGTCGTTGATGGGAGAGATTATGTTTACATATGCTGCTTATAAAAAACTTAATGGTTTAGTATTAGATGGTCCGATAAGGGATGTAAAATCCGCAAAGGAAATACCATTACCTATTTATGCGACAGGTTCTACACCAGGTGGTCCTTATAAAGAAGGACCGGGAGAAATAAATGTACCAATTTCTTGTGGTGGTATTAGCGTAAACCCAGGAGATATAGTTGTTATGGATGATGATGGTGTAATAATTATTCCCTTGAAGGATGCTTCTGCGGTACTTGCAGCAGCGCAAAAACTGCAAGAAACTGATGAAGCTAAAGTGGTTGCCGCTGGGAATGGAACTGCTAAGCGTGAGTGGGTAGCTAAAGCTATCGAGACAAAAAAGATTGAAATAATTGACGATTACTATTAATAAAGCAAGTTGTTTGGGAAACGAGGGGATAGTATGAGTACGTTTTTGTTAAATAAAAAATATTTGCCGCATAGAGTAGGCGTTTGTTTTATCATAGGTATTATAGCCGGACTGTTTTTCCATGATTTTTCTATTTGGGTAAAACCTGCCGGAGATCTATTTATGAATATGATTAAAATGTTAATTGTTCCGGTTATCTTTTTTAGCGTTACAAGCGGAATTGCTGCTATTGGTGATGTGCAGCGGTTGAAAAGAATTGGCAGTAAAGTAGTCATTGTCTATTTCCTTATGACAGTTATTGCTTGTATTGTTGGTATTGTTATGGTTAATATAACTCATCCAGGTGTGGGATTTACACTTGATAATATGCAGGCATTTGATACTTCAAAAGTGAAAACCCCATCATTTGTAAATTTTTTGTTTGATATGGTACCAGTTAATATTGTTGACAGTATGGCTAAAAATCAGATTATGCAAATGATTTTTTTTACTGTTCTTGTAGGTGTGGCACTGGTGTCTTTAGGTGAGAAGGTAGCTGGGGTTACTAAAATTTTTGATCAATGTGCAAGTATTATTTATAAAATGCTGGATATAGTTATGTTATATTCTCCTATTGGTGTATTAGCACTGATGGCGAATACTACGGCTGTATTTGGACCTAAGCTTTTTGGGGTTCTGGCTAAGTTTGTTTTTACAGATTGGGTTGGCTGTCTTTTGATTTGGTTTTTCTTTAGTGGTATCGTCTGGTTATATACTAAAGTAAATTATCTGGAAATGTGTAAATCAATGATACCGATCTGGGTAAATACTATTGCTACTAATTCCAGCGCAGGTACGATACCTATAACTCTAAATGTTACTACAGAAAGGTTAAAGGTACCGATGTCTATTGCTTCATTTTCTATACCTTTGGGAGCCACGATAAATTTGACTGGAGCCGCTTTATATAAAACGATACTGGCGTTTTTTGTAGCTGAGATCTATGGTTTGCAGCTCACTATTGATCAGATTTTAATGGTTATTATTATTTCGACTATTATGTCTATCGCGGCACCAGGTATCCCCGGTGGTGGTATTGTAACAGGTGCGATTTTTTTAAATCTTTTAGGTTTGCCAATGGATTTAATGGGGCCTATTGCTGGAATGTACAGACTTATTGATATGTCACATACTACAGTAAATGTATCGGGTGATGTTTTAGGAACGATGCTGGTTGCCAAAAATGAAAATATTTGGACTGGTGAAGATTTTAATAAAACTTTAGTTTAGGATAGGAGGAATTATAATGTTAGCAGAAAGAATGAATACTTTTTCAGGTTCGCCAACTTCTGCATTGATTGCGAAAGTAGCTGAGTTGAGAGCAGAGGGAAAAGATATTATTTCTTTAAATGTGGGTGAACCTGATTTTGGGACTCCTGATTATATTAAATGCGGAGCTATCAAGGCAATAGTTGATAACTTCAGTAAGTATACTGCTGGTAACGGTATTATAGAATTACGCCGTTTGATTTCTAAAAAATTACATGAAGATAATAATTTAGAATATACCACAGATGAAATTTGCGCGACTGTAGGAGCTAAGCAGGCAATTTTTAATTCGATCATGGCTTTAGTAGATCCTGGAGATGAAGTGCTTTTGCCAGTTCCTTGCTGGGTTAGTTATACTGAGATGATTAAGTTTGCAGGAGCGAAACCAGTTTTTGTAGATGTAGAAGCAGAAACTTTTGATTTGGATATTGAGGCTTTAGAGAAGGCTGTAACTACGAAGACAAAAGCTATTGTTATTTGTACTCCTAATAATCCAACTGGAGCTGTTTATAGCGAAGGTACTTTGCGTAAATTAGCTGATTTAGCTTGTAAATATGATTTTTATATTATTACAGATGAAATTTATGAAAAGCTTATTTATGACGATGCAAAGCACTTTTCAATAGCTTCTATTTCTAAAGATGTTTGGAACAGGACTTTAACTGTAAATGGCTTTTCTAAGGCTTATGCAATGACTGGCTGGCGTATTGGATATGTAGCTGCCAATAAAACTATTATAGATGCAATAAAGAAAATTCAAAGTCAAACAACTTCAGCTACCAGTGCTATATCTCAGAAGGCTGCTGTTGCTGCTTTGAGTGGACCGCAGCATGATTTGGAAGTAATGGTTGCAGAGTTCGATAAACGAAGAATTTATTTATTGCAGCGTTTGGCCGAAATGCCGGGGATAAGCTGTGCGAAACCTAGAGGAGCTTTTTATCTATTGCCGGATTTCAGTTGTTATTTTGGCAAAAAATATCGTGGCCGTGAAATAAAAGATGCCGTTGATTTTGCTAATATTCTATTAGAAGCTGTTCTGGTGGCATTGGTTCCAGGGGAAGCATTTAATATTAAGGGTAAAGTAAGATTGTCTTATTCTAATTCTATGGAGAATTTAAAGGAAGCAATGGATAGAATACAGACTTTTGTAAGAGAACTTGAATAAAATAAAAAGAAGCAGGGAAATTTATCCCTGCTTCTTTTTATTTTATGGTGTATAATATTAACATAATACTTAATATTTAAAGGAATGTTGTTATGGATAATTTGATTAGTAAGATCCAGTCTATGAATTTAACTAAAACAGAAAAAGTTATAGCAGATTATATTCTTGATAATATTAATAACATTGGTCTTAGTACAGTGACTGATATATCTTTAAAGTTAGGTGTAAGTGATACTTCTATTATTAGGTTTATTAGATTACTTGGATTTGCTGGGTTTGCTGATTTTAAAAATACTATGAAAGAACGGATGCTTGAACATTATAATTTGAATTTATCGCCAAGCCAGAAATTTACTAATACCAAAGATAAAATAAATAGTGATAACGTAGTAAACGATGTTTTTTATAAGGCTATTGATAATTTATCTTCGACGATGCTTAATTTAGATGACAAATTAGTGAATAGTATCGCTGAGTGTATTATAAAAAGTCGGAATAAATATATTATTGGTTTTAGAGGAACATCTTGTTGTGCTGATTATTTTACACGTAAAGCAGTGTTTTTTGTGCCGCATTTGATTTTGTGCAATATGGCAGAAAGCAGTGTTATAGAAAAATTGATTGATCTTAATGAAGAAGATTGTTTGGTGATGTTTTCGTTCCCGCGCTACTCTGAGATTAATTATTCTATTTTAGAGCTGGCTAAAAAGCGTGGTAGTAAAATCATTCTCATTACAGACAGAGTAACGTCACCATTAGTGCCATATGCTGATTATTTGTTAACGGTAAAAATAGACGGAGTTGGTTTTACAAATTCTTATGTAGTTCCATTATGTGTTGCAGAGTCGTTAGCAATCTTGATTGGTCAGAAAATTGGAACTGATTCTAAACAGCGGCTGGCAGATTTAGATTTTTTTATTAGCAAAAATAATTTATATTAAATGTGAAAATGATAAAAGTCTGGATTTTAGTTAGCCAGACTTTTAATTTTTTATTTTATGGCTATAATATTAGATGGATTGCGTATTTGGAAAGGAAAATGTTATGTTTACTTCGATTATGATTTTTATTTTGGCAGGTCTGGCTGAGATCGGCGGCGGTTATCTTGTCTGGCAGTGGTGTGGGTCTGATGATGTGGGCTCCACGGTAGTAAAAAAGTCTAAAATACTATTTTCAGTACTTTTATTTAAGAAAATAATAATATTTTGAGAGAAAAAGTGAAAAACAGTTGAGGAATTGATTAGTATATGCTATTTTAGTATATAGTAAAATATTTTATCCAAGAAAAGAGTGACGCTAATGAAAAACATACTGGGAAGTTTGCCTGCCCGACTTTTACTGGGTGTTATTGCAGGTATTCTGGTAGGCTTATATGCCAATGAAGCTTTGATGCAGGTTATATTAACCATCAAAAATTTACTTGGTTCATTGATTATTTTCTGTGTACCGCTGATTATTATCGGGTTCATTGCCCCGTCTATCACGCGTTTGGGCCAGCATGCGTCGACAATGCTGCGTGTTGCTATTACTTTAGCTTATGTTTCTTCGGTTGGAGCAGCATTTTTTGCAATGTTTTCAGGGTATGGTATTATTCCCCATCTGAATATTGTTTCTTCTGTAGATGGTTTAAAAGAACTGCCAAAGCTGTTGTTTGATCTAAAGATCGACCCGATCATGAGTGTAATGAGCGCCTTGGTCTTTTCTGTTTTGATTGGTGTGGCAGCTGCCTGGACTAAGGCTGCTGTGATTACTAAATTTTTGGAAGAATTTCAAAAAATTGTTCTGGCTATCGTTACTAATATTGTTATTCCTCTGCTGCCGATTTTTATCGCCTGCACTTTTTGCGCATTGTCGTACGAAGGTACGATTACCAAACAGCTGCCTGTGTTCCTGATTGTAGTGCTGATAGTAATGGTGGGACATTATATCTGGCTGGCATTGTTGTACGGTTTGGCAGGTCTTTATGCCGGCGCTAATCCAATGGAAGTGCTTAAGCATTACTGGCCGGCTTATATTACTGCCGTAGGTACAATGTCATCGGCGGCTACTTTAGCAGTGGCGTTGGAATGTGCACGTAAATCAAAAGTGCTGCGCAAAGACTTGGTAAATTTTGGTATTCCACTGTTTGCCAATATTCATTTATGTGGCAGTGTTTTGACTGAAGTATTTTTTGTTATGACTGTTTCGCAGATTTTATATGGTGCTTTGCCGGAATTAGGTACGATGATTTTATTCTGTCTGTTGCTGGGTATTTTTGCTATTGGTGCTCCCGGTGTTCCAGGTGGTACAGTTATGGCTTCTTTAGGCCTTATCATCAGTGTACTGGGTTTTGATGCTACTGGTACGGCTTTGATGTTGACGATTTTTGCACTGCAGGACAGCTTTGGTACTGCCTGCAATGTAACTGGTGACGGTGCTTTGACTTTGGCCCTGACAGGCTATGCTGAAAAAAATGATATTGAAGAAGTAAATGAAGCTTCTATTTTATAAATCAAATTTATAAATCAAACCGTTTTTATAATAACCCCGTTCCCAAAAAGGGAACGGGGTTATTATTTTAAGTTGATAAAAGATAAATAAAGTGATAAAATATTTAAAATAAAACTTAAAAATATATTTATGAAAATAATATTTAGTTGCTAAATAAAAAGAAATAAAGATATTGAAATTTATTGATAAGTAATTGTTCAATGTAATACCATAGTGAAAAAAGTGATATTTAATTTTTTTATACTTCTAACGAAGCCGGATGGGATCTGTCATGAATTTTGATAAAATTTTACAAAAACCTTTTTTGATATCTGTTTTTGTATTTAACATCATTTTATTTGGTGTTATTGTTTTTTTGTTGGGATATGTTCAAAATTTACTTGACAGTGATTCCAGAAATAACCTTGAAGAAATAGTTTCGCAAAATAAGAACGTTATTACCAGTAAACTGCTTTTAGATCTTAATCGTCTGGATATTATCAGTAATAAAATATCTGACGGACTGAAAAATAAGAATATCACCAAAGAAGCGGATATCAATAAATTTTTAGAGGATTATTCTAAAAACAGCATTGATGATAGTTTGTTCTTAGCAAATAAAAATGGACTTGCTTATGTAGATGGCGACACGCATATAGATATTTCAGGACGCCGATATTTTAAATTAGCTATTGATGGTATTTCTAATATTTCTGAACGGACTATTTCAAGAATCAACGGCGAATATATTTTTGTCGGCAGCGTGCCGTTGTATTACGATAATAATATCATCGGTACGATTCAGAAAATCTATACTGATAAACAGATGAATGAGCTGTTTGCGGCTTCGTTATTTTCGTCTAAAGGGTATATGTATGTTATCAATAGTGAAGGTTATATTATCCTGCATACCAAACACATTAATTGTGCTTTAAAATCGGATAATTATTTTCGTGATGTTTACGAATACGGAAACGTTGAAGCTGTTCGTAAAATGAAAGATGACATTAAAGCCAATAAAAGCGGTTTTATGGAAAATGCGGTCAATGGTGAAAAAACATTCTCTGCTTATACTCCTATTGAACAGGTACATGACTGGTATCTGGTAACGAGCGTTCCTACTGATGTCATTGCCGAAAACGGAAATATAGTTATGAAGATTTTTTACATGGTTATGGTTTCGCTTGTACTTATCTTTTTGGTAAGTATCTGTTATTTTGCCTGGAACAAGCGTCGACAGAAACGGGTTTTGGAAAAAATTGCTTTTGTAGATAATGTGACAGGGGGCAATACCTATAATAAATTTCTTGTTGATGTACAGGAGACGTTAAGCAACAAAATAAACAAGCAATTTTATATTCTGAGTTTTGATGTAGATAACTTTAAATATATCAACAATTTTTACGGGTTTGCCTGCGGCGATAAGATTTTGCGGCAAATATACAGTTCAGTCAGCGTCTGGATGCAGCCAGGCGAAACTGCGGCACGTATTTCCGGTGACCGTTTTGTATGTTTCTTACTGGATGCAGATGAAGAAAGAATCGAAGCGTTATTTTCAGCGATCAGAAATATCACAGAAGAAAATCTGATACTGCATTTTTCGGCTGGCGTTTATGTTATCAAAGACTACGATGAAAATATTAATCTTATGGTCGACAAGGCCAGCGTTGCGGCGCAGACGATTAAAGGTGTGCTGAATCAGCACGTGGTCTATTATTCCAAGAAATTTGATGATATGACTGCTCATAATGAAGAACTGAAACGGGATTTAAAACTTGCAATTAAAAATGATGAGTTTGTAGCTTTCTACCAGCCTAAAGTTGACATCAATAGTGGTAAGCTGGTTGGTGCAGAAGCATTGATCCGTTGGCGGACCAGAGATAATAAACTGATTGCGCCGGGCGATTTTATACCCTTAAGCGAAAAAACTGGTTTAGTTACAGATTTGGATATGATTGTTTTTGAAAAAGTATTAGCTTTCTTGCGAACTTCATTGGATGCAGGGGTTGAATGTGTGCCGATTTCTGTAAATTTCTCACGTTTGCATTTTTCAAACGAAAAATTTTTACCGACACTTTTACAGAAAATGGAAAAATATCAGGTACCAGCGCATTTGATTGAATTGGAGCTAACGGAAAGCGCTATTTTTGATAATTTCAGTATTATTTATGATTTTACAGAGAAAGTTCGTGAATATGGTGTCGCTGTGGCAATGGATGATTTCGGTTCCGGTTATTCTTCTTTGAATATGTTGAAAGACTTGTCGATAGATACTTTAAAAGTAGATAGAGCTTTTTTAGAGGAAGCTGCTGATAACGAAAAACGTAATATTATTTTTGTTTCAGTTGTAGAAATGGCTCGCAAGCTGAATATCAGTCTGGTGGTAGAAGGCGTTGAAACAGGGGAGAATGTCAGTCTGATGCGTGAATGCGGATGTAATATTGCTCAAGGCTATTATTTTGCCAGACCAATGGAAGAAAGTAAATTTGCCGAGCTTTTCAGGGAGGGTAAGTTATGCTGAAAAAAATCGTATGTATTATGGGGGCTGTGGCAATTTTTATACTGGCTGTGGGCTGCAGCAGCGAGCCTCAGAAACCCAAGCTGGGAGTTTCTTTTGGTGTTGGTGGTGCTACAAGATGGGTGAAAGAAAAACAGTTTATGGAAGATCGTGCTAAAGAACTCGGAGCAGATATAACTGTTCGTTTTAATACTACCGATACACCTAAGACATGGCGTGAAGACTGTTTTGAACTTATTGACAGCGGCATCAATGTATTGATTATGATTCCCAGAGATTTACGTCAGGTTGATGATATAGTAGATTATGCAAAAAAGAAAAACGTTAAGGTTGTCTCATATAGTAGGGCTATTTTAAATCCTCAAACGGATCTTTTTATTGGTTATGATACTTATAAAATTGGGCAGAACCTGGGCAAGCATTTATCAGAGCGTGTTTATAAGGGTAATTTTATTGTTTTGAAGGGTGATAAAGGTGATTTTAATACTCACTTTTTATACAATGGGGCTAATAAATACATTGAACCAATGGTCGGAACGGGCGTCAATGTAATATTGAATGATTATGTACCGGGGTGGTCCGCTGATACGGCCAAGGAAATGGTAAAAAAAGCTGTTATAGCGAATGACATGAAATTAGATGCAGTTTTGTGTCCGAATGATGGTTTGGCTGGCGGTGCCGCTGCTGCAGTACAGGAGCTCGGATTAAAAAATCATGTTATCATTGTTGGTATGGATGCAGAACTGGCGGCGGTTAAAAGACTTGTTGCAGGAACGCAGGATGCAACAGTGTATATGGACTTGAAAAATATGGCGTCAGCTGCGGTTGATCAGGCTGTTGCACTTGCTAAAGGCGAAAAAGTAACTGCCAATTCAGAAATCGCCAATGAGAAGGGAGAAAAAATTAAGGCTTATTTGATTACTGGTGAAATGGTAACAAAAGAAAATATTGACAAGATATTGATCGAAAGCGGTTATTATACAAAAGAGCAGGTTTATGGAAATAATTAAATCTGCTTTTATAGAATGAATCTGGAATTATGTTGATAAATGCCAAGCAGCAGTAGTTGATAATACTGCTGCTTTTGTTTACCTGCTTAAGCAGTAAGTGATTGTAAAGGCAAATACTTTATCTATCCTGGTAATCACTATTCTGAGCATATATTTTTAAAGGTATGTTTTCTTAAATTAATAAATATCATCCTGTTTGTGTGATATAATAAATATTAATCAATGTAATTGGATATGAGGATTTTGTTTATTATTATTGTTAAACTTTCTGTCGGTATATTCAAGGTGGTATATCAAGAAAAGCATCGTTGTTATTCAAAAATCGGTGTTTAAATGACGCTTTGAAAACTATGATTTAGGCATCAAGAGACAGCAATGGTGTCTGGTTTTGTCTTTTATGTAATATATTTTGACAGTTCTTTTTGTGCTGAAATTAACTGAAAGTACTATAATTTACAGTATATTTTATGTTGGAGCGTGGTTTTGTGTATTTGTTATTTGGTTTATATTTTGTCATCGGCATAGTTATCGGCAGTTTTTTGAATGTCTGTATTTACAGGCTGCCGCTGGGGAAATCTGTTATCAGCCCTCCGTCAGCCTGCGGCAGCTGCGGACACAGGTTAGGGGCTCTGGATATGATACCTGTTCTAAGTTATTTTTGGCTGCGCGGCAGGTGCCGCTACTGTAATGCTGCTTATAGCGCCCGTTATATGCTGGTAGAGCTTTTGACAGGTATTTTATTTGCCTTGTGCGGCTTGTATTATTTGCCTGGCTTAAAAATAATACTGGTTTTCTTTTTTGTAGCTTGCCTGATCGTGCAGGCTTTTATTGATCTGGATCATCAAATTCTGCTGGATGAAATTTTGATGCTGATGCTGCCGACAGGTATCATTTATGCCTATTATGCTTTACCGGACATGTGGGATTCTTTATATGGGGCTTTATTTGCCGGTGGGCTGATGCTGCTGATATTTTTGCTGAGCCGCGGTGGAATGGGTGCTGGCGATGTTAAGCTCAGTTTTGTTTTAGGCGTTTGGCTTGGGTTTAAGGCGAGTATCGTTTGTCTGATGCTGGCTTTTGTTTTTGGGGGGATAATCGGGGTGCTGCTGCTGGCTTCCGGTATCAAGCAGCGTAAAGATCCGATTCCGTTTGGACCGTTTTTATGTATCGGAGCTTATATTGCGCTTTTGTTTTCTCCATATTTAATTTATTTTTACTGGAATTTGTTTGTATGAGTTTATGAATTTATGATATAATTTATAAAATATAGTATTAAAACTGATTTTATTTATACGAATCAAGGAGGTCTGCGCAAGTGAATGTGCAAGCCATCGTAAAAAGAATGTTTCACACAAAGCCGTCAAAAATAGTTGGCGTCGATATCGGCACCGGAAGTATAAAAATGGTGCAGATAGAAACAGGCAGTAAGCCTGTAGTTAGTTGTTTTGCTGTAGCAGAGCTGCCACTGGAGCTTATCAATAACGGATTTGTCCGTAACAGTGATGCGATGATAAGCTTTATTAAAGGCTTGGTGGCAAAATATGATTTTAATGCCAGGCATGCGGTTTTTACTGTAGGCGGCCGTAATGCTTTTGTACGTGAGATCGATATGCCGGAAATGCCTGACGAAGAAATGAAACAGTCTGTAGCTTGGGATTCCAGTCAGTATGTTCCTTATGAAGCTGATACTTATTATGTGGATTCGGCTAAATTTGGGGCATATACTAATGAAGGTCTGCAGCCTGTGCTTTTGGTTGCTTCACCTAAGGATGTTATTGATTCACTGCTGGAAATCAGTGATGCGCTGGCCTGGCATACTATTGGTATTGATATCGAAGTTTTGTCTGCTTATAGAACCTTGCCCAGGCAGTTGGAAAACTTCGTTTTGCTTGATATAGGGCGTTCATATTCGATGCTGACTATTTTTCAGAACGGTGCTCCTGTTGCGCAGCGCAGTATTCCCCAGGGAGGGCAGATGTTTAATGCCGCTATTGCTAATGGTGCTGGCGTTGACCTGACGGCTGCTGAAAAGATCAAACTGGAAGATGAGCTGCTTTTGAGCAGCCTGGAAACAGATAAAACTAAATTTGCAGAATTTTTCAACGAGGTTGAAAATCTGGGACGTGAAGTACGCAGAACCTGTGAATATTATTTGATCAATAAAAAGGATGCAAGATTTACGCATCTGGTTTTGGCAGGCGGCGGTGCAAATATGGCCGGATTGTCCGAATTTTTGAGCGAAGGTATGGAAATGAAGGTTGTCGTTAACGATCTGCGTCAAGCAGTTACTTTTGCAGATAAACTTGATCAGAGAGAACTGAAAAAATATCTGGGAGCGCTGACTGTTGCAATAGGCGCTGCTTTGTACGGAGGGGAAGCAGATGATTAGAATCAATCTTTTACCTGAGTACAGGCGCAAAAGTGAGTTTCCTACATGGAAACTTTATCGTATTATAGCTTATGTATTTTTAGGACTGAGCATTTTACTGTGGGGTTACCATTTGGCAATGTTCAAGTATACTGAAAGTAAGCTCAGCGATGTGAATGAAGGTATCGTTTCAATGAAAGTCTGGCAGGAGCGTTTTGATAAAGCTCAGCAGCAGAATGCGGAAGTAAATAAACGCAATACTATCGTACGCAATCTTTCTAAAGACCGCATCGTATGGAGCCGTTCCCTTGCTGAACTGGGCAATGTTACACCCTACGGCTGCTGGCTGACAAGTGTTAAACAGGGCAATAAGCCAGATCAGATGAGCATTGCCGGTAAAGCCATGAAAATGGACGATATTGTTAAATTCATCAGTCTTTTACAGGCACGGCCTGATATTGCCAATGTGCAGCTGATTTCTGCTGATGAAAGCAACAATAATAACAGCAGTACTGCTGGCGTTATTGATTTTACTTTGGAAATTCAGAGAAGTGGGGTGAAGAAGTGAAATTAGAAATGCCTGACAGCAATATGTCAGAAAACAGTAAATATTCGTTGTTATTGTTAGGTTCGGTACTGCTGCTTGTTTTTGTAGTTCTGTATATCATGCAGCCGCTGCGTGAAGACATTCAGAAAAATGAGCAGGAATTGACACAGGCGCAGCAGCGTTTAGCCAGTTATCAGACATTTGCTGAACAGAATAAGGATTATAATGCTTTTGCAGCGAAGCAGGAAGGCTACCTTGCTGAAGCTAAGAAGCTGTTGCCTGATATAGTAACTGTGCCTGAATTAGTACAGGAATATTCTAACCTTTCAAAGGAATGCGGAATTCAGTTCAAAAGTGTTAAGCCTCCGAGTGGCAATTTAAAACAGGTAAATGGAGCTTACGAAGTACCGCTCAATATTTCTATCAGCGGCAACTATTATAAAATGGTCGAGTTTTTGCAGAAGGTAGAAAACGGTACGAGGTTTGCAAAATTGAACAAAGCCAGTGTTAATACCGTTAAAGAAAATGATGCTTCGGGAAATCTGGATATGACGGCTGAATTTACCGTTTATTCGCTGAAGGACGCCTTAGGGAAAATGAATACTGGTGCCGCTGGTGAAAAGACCGGCCTGGATCGCGTAAAAGAACGTGACGCAGCTAATATGGCGGCAATAGACGAAGCAAAAAAATAGAGTAAACGTTATATTATTAGACCCTTGTTGTTTTTCTGCAGCAGGGGTCTTTTTATGTTGCATGGCATAACCGTTGAAAAGACTGTGAAAGCGCTGCTTCAGCCTGCAATTTTCTTGCTATTCTATATGGAAAAGTTGTATAATTAAAATATCTGTTATTATAAATAAAAATACCTTTATTTCGATAAATTGAGGAGTAAAAAAATGATTTGGCAGAATACAAAAGTTCGTATTGCAATTATCGCATCCCTGGTTCTTTTAGCAATTATTGCTTATCGTATTTATGGTAATATCCAGGCTAACAACGAGCGTGCGAACCGTGTTTCGCAAGGGCAGAATATTGCGGTGGCCACATCTTTCCCGCAGCGGCAGAGTATTACTCCTGTTATGCGTTTTGCGGGCAGCCTTGATCCTGTTTGGCAGGCCGACGTGGCAGCTAAAATAGATGGCAGGGTAGAGAAGGTTTATGTTAATGAAGGTGACAAGGTCACAGCTGGCACTGTGCTGGCTCATTTAGAGCAGACAGAACAGACGGCTAATTTGTTATCGGCGAAGGGTTCTTTGATGGATGCCCAAACGACTTTGGAAAGAGCTGAACGCGAGCTGCAGCGCTATCAGGCATTATATGAAAAGGGCGCTGTTTCGGAGCAGACAGTAGATAATTACCGTTTTGCCAGAAACAATGCGCAGGGCAAGCTTTCGGAAGCTCAGGGCGTGTGGGACAATATGCAGGATAAGCTGAGCGGAGCCAGTGTAACTGCGCCGCAGGACGGTATTATTTCTAAACGTTATTATCAGGAAGGTTATTATGCTAAAGTTGGCACAGCGCTGTTTAATATTGCCGATATTTCTGAATTGACTGCTAAAATAAATATCCCGGAAGGTCAGATCAGCAATATTGCTGTTGGCGGATTGGCTGATATTACTGTGCCCGCATATCCTGATGATAAATTCAGCGGTATGATCACACGTATCTCGCCGGTAGCAGATATGCCGGCAAGGACCTTTGCTGCTGAGGTGACAGTGGACAACAGTGCCGGTAAATTACGCGGCGGTGTTTATGCCAATGTTGTCATTACAGCCGAGCCGAAAGAGAATGCACTAGTTATTCCTATGAGCGCTATTGTAATGCGTGAAGATCAGCGTACGGTTTTTGTTGTTGATGATGATGGTGTCGTCAGCCGCAGAGTTTTAACAATAGGTTTTGTCAATGATAATATGGTAGAAGTTTTAGATGGTTTGAGTGATGGCGACCGGATCGTTACCGGCGGTCAGAATAAATTGCGTGAAGGCAGTAAGATCAAATTAGAAGGACAGGGTGCTAAATAAAATGATAGGCACATTTATACGCAGACCTGTTTTTACGACGATGTTTGTACTGCTTTTAGTAGTATTCGGCATTAAGTCGTATCCTAATTTGGGTGTCGATTTGTATCCTGACGTTGAACTGCCTCTGGTAAGTGTTACTGTTACCT
>OLIX01000260.1_pt1 | contig 57898 bp, 80 predicted proteins | sample 1601331 | NCBI WGS metagenome assembly OLIX01 (sample SAMEA2452120, study PRJEB22498) | human gut metagenome | biome: human feces; feature: human gut; material: feces | place: Australia | collected 2012 | reverse complement strand
TTTAAATCCTATAAGTTATGTTTGTGTATGTTTCTATAATAGTAGTGATACTTATTTAGGTAATGATTCAGGAGGATTTATAGAAAACAATACTCCAGACTGGTCAGTTGGTTCATTATCAACAACAATTAATGTTCCAGCAAGTGCTTCATATATTAGAATATGTGGTACAAGTGATAATACGCAAGTAACTGGAACACTAACTAAATCAAGTAGTGGTGGTACAACTACACCAAGTGAATTATTAGATAGTGATGGAGCATACGTTGTTGATGACTTCTCAAGTGGCACAATAGATTCACGTAAGTGGTCATATGAATTAGGATATGTAAGAAATGGTGAAACTCAAAAATATACAAATACAAATGCTGAAGTTAACGACGGAATATTAGCTTTAAGAGGTAAAAAAGCAAGTGATGGTTCTTGGACATCTGCTTCTATTATTTCAAAAAAACATTTTGCTTTCATGTATGGTAAGATAGTTGCTAGAGTTAGAGCATGTAATTATAATGGAGCATTCGGTGCGTTTTGGACTTTAGGTGATAGTTTTGAATTTGGATATAAGGAAAATGGTAGTCCTGATACATTAGGTGAATGGTGGGCTTATTGTGGTGAGTTTGACGTCATGGAATTCTATAATGGAAAATTAACTTGTGGTACGTTCTTCAATGAAAAAGAGGAAAGTGGACGTGTATGGTACAATAATTATCCTACTGGCGATTGGCATGAATTTGCAATGCAATGGAATACAGATGGTAGTTTGATTTTCTCTATTGATGGAAATGAATTATCAAGAACAAGTGCTACTGATAACAGAGCATTCCATATACCACACTTTATTTTACTTAACCAAGCGATTGGTGCTAGTGGCGGTACTCCAGATAGTGATACAACTGAAATAACACAATATGTTGATTGGGTTAAATATTATCCATTGAGTACTGATAATCTAGTATTAAATTCTAACGACTTCTCTTTAACTGCTATGGATTGGAATGATAATTCTCACAACTGTATGGTAAGACCTACTTTTAATGATAATTGTATTAATAAATCATTAACATGGTCATCTAGTGATAGTAAATTAGTGTGGGTTCATAGTGGATTATGTACTACTTATGCAGGGGCTAATGGTAGTGTTGTAATAACTGCCACAACACAAGATGGAGTATCAAGAAGTGTAACATTAACAGTAAGCAATGGTACGTTGAGATAGGTGGTGATTTTTTATGAGTGAAATATACAGTAATTTATTCACAACAAAAGTCGATAGACCAGCTACGAGTACTACGATATATAGTAACCAATTTACTACAACAATTAATAAAACAGTTGTAGAAGAAACTAGTAACAATACTCAAATTAATATATACAATGGAACTACTCAGTTAGTCGCAGTTGACTCGGCACCAACTGAGGGGCAATATAAAGTAACCATAACCAACACTTCTAACTGTACTGCAAAATTGGAGAATGATCATAAAACGATCACTCTCCTTACAGTGACAGGAAATGCTGGTGAGATACAGATATCTATTAATATTGAAGGGAAAACAAATATTAAAAAGACCATCCCAGTTGCGTCAATTACAAAAAGCTCTGTTATTAAACATAATGAAACGCAATATCAACAATTATCTGATAAATTTGCTTGGTGGGTTAAAGGTAATAATACAAGTTCAATGGCACTAACAGAGAACGCATTGAGTATAATAACAAAACAAGTAAAAGTAGATGGTGATATGATAGTTGATGGGGCTATTGATGGTAAAACTATTACAGGAGCAACTATTATAGGTAGTACTTTTAGGAATCAAGGTAATACTTTTAGTGTAGATAGTGAAGGAAATATTGTTGGAGCACAAATAAAAGGTAGTGAAGTTGTAGGAGATAGTTTCTCAGTTGAAGGTGAATTAACTGCTGATACAATCACCGCCAATAAAATAAATAATGCACAATATCCAAGCACACTGGATGACGATATACAAATTGAAATAGACCCTTCATCAGGTAGTGATGATGTTGAATTAACAGAAGGTGCAGTATATAAAACAATTGCAGGAGTATTAGACGCCTTACCTAAATTCTTAAATGGTAAATGTGTAAGTATATGGATGCGTGGAGATATATCCGAGAATGCAGATTTTCAAAATTACACTAGTGGACAAATAAAATTTTATTTAGATGGTCATACATTATACGGATACATTAGAAACTATATGAGTAGTGCCAAATTATGGGTATATGGTGGCTGGCCAGGTACCGAAGAAGGACAAATCGGTGTTGTCCACCCCGACACAGGTTGTGCAGTAGCTGGTAGAACTGGTAGTATTATATCGCAGGAAAGTAGTTCACTCAATACATACAGCGTTAAAGTTTATGGTAGTGATAATAAACACAGTGATGGGCAAAGTAATATTGTAGGTTATATCGGGGATGCCTTTGCCTCAATGTATATTAAAAATACTACATTAGTTAACTGTGAAATAGGGTACAGAGGTAGTGCCTGTGCAAGAATACACGATGCGAGTTCCGCCGGTGTATGTAGTGAATACGGATTTCAAACTACTAGTGGTGCATTTATAACAATAGCCAATGCAGCTCACTGCGGTGGTTTAACTGCAAATACCGCTCAAACATTACCAGGACAAATTATACAACACGCAAAAGCAACATTTGCTGGAGGTAATCAAACTACAGACCCAGACAAAGCCCCTACTACATCAACTACAAAAGTAATTACTATAAAATCTAATAGTGGGGACACTTATAGAAGTTCTGTATATAATAACTGGAAACAAGATAATACTGCAAGACAAGGTGATTATGGCTACGGAGATTGTAATGGATGTTGGTTCTTTGGTACTCAATTCAATCGATTCAAAGAAAAAAATATCACTAAGATTGAACTTACTATTAAGAGAATATCTGGTGGTGTTCATGCAGCAGTACCTATAGTAGTTAAGACTCATAACTATGCAAGTAGACCAAGTGGGAAACCTTCATACGGTTCAAGTTGTGGAAGTGTTAGTATAGCAGTTGGTAATAGTGGAAAGTTAACTATAACTAATAGTACTATACTTAATGCACTTTCAGGTGGTACTATAAAAGGATTTGGTATTCAATCATCTTACAATGCTAGTAATTATGCAGTATGTTCAGGTAGTGTAACGATGAAAGTAACTTATACTGAATAGGAGGTAATTGAATGGATGCAATAAATATAATAACTGAAATATATAAACAAGAATTGGCACAAGCCAATCATCAAAAGGTACTATTTCAAGCTCAATGTGAAATATATAAGCAACAAATAGATAAACTTAAAAAAGAAAATGAAGAATTAAAATCCACAGATAAAATAGATAAATAAGCAGAGAATTAAAATTAAATTTTTAGTTCTCTTTTTTATTTTGAAAGGAAGGTGTTTGAAATGGCTAATAATGATTACATCACAACCGATTGTAAGTTGACAGTTTCAAAGAATACAGCCAAATTAGATGAAGAAATATTTCTATATAAGAATGATAGAAATATTAAATTGTTAATAGAAATTGTAGATAATAAATACAGATATAAGTCAGATGATTTAAGTAACTTACTAGTGAAATATAAAGCATCCTATGCACAAGTTAAGTGGTATAAAAATGCAGAGGTGAAAAAGGAATTCCCAATACAAGCTACTGACGATGGTAAAGTTGTATTTGTAATAGAGGGACAATTAATAGATGAAGATACTGAATTAGGAGATTATGATTTACAACTAAGACTTCTTAATGAAAGTCAAGAAAGTATAAGATCACTTCCAATAATAAAAGGTGCAGTACATATTCTAAAACCATTGTTTGAAGAAGGTGACATAGCAACAGTTAACAGTGCTGTAGCAGATGTATCTATGCTTAGTTTAGATGGAGATGCAATTGATACTTATAATAGTGACGGAACTTACAATCAAACTAATTGGGGAAATGGAGATGTAATCTCTAGTGCAAAATTAAATAAACTTGAAAAAGTAGCAAAAGACAATGTAGACAAAGTAAATAAAATGCCTGCTAAATCTATAGTAGAAGGTGGAAAAATATACCTAGCAAAAGAGGATGGAACAAAATTAGATAGTGGAACTGAATTACCTGCAGGTGGAAGTACAATAGAAGTTGTAAATAATCTAGAAAGTGACTCAACTACTGCTGCTTTGAGTGCTGCACAAGGTAAAGTACTTAATACGCAATATAAAAATATTGCGAATAAAAAAATTGATAATGTCACACTTTCTAATAATGTATTAACATTTATTGCAAATAGTAAAAATATAAAAACTATTACTTTACCAACATCTACGACTGATGCTGGCGCAAACGGGAAAGAAATAGAACTTCAAAAAAGTACAACTCATATACAGTGGCGATATGTAGGTGATGCAGATTGGATTAATCTTGTCGCATTAGCAGACTTGAAAGGGGCAGATGGGGCGAAAGGTGATAAGGGTGATACTGGAGCAACTCCAAACTTACAAATCGGAAATGTTACAACACTAGATAATGGTAGCAATGCTACTGCAAGTATTACAGGGACTGTGGAAAATCCATTACTTAATTTAGGAATACCTAAAGGGGCGAAAGGTGATAAGGGTGATACTGCTTCTAGTGGTGGAAGTACCCTAGTGACTACTAATATATCCGGTACTACTTTAGCACTAACAACAGATAAATATCAAACTGCTACTGTTGTAGATGCCACTGAAATTACATTGCCAGCAGTTACTTCTTTTATAGAAATTCATTTATTTTTTAGTACGACAACAGATTTAACATTAACATTACCGGCATGTAAATGGCAAAATGGGAATATCCCCGCAATATTAGCTAATAAAACATATGAATTTATTTTTACTTATACTACAGAATGGTTAGGTGGGGTGATTGAGTATGTCGCATAAATTATTATTTAATAACGTTAAAAATAAAATAAATGTAGATTATGTATCTTATATAGAGAGTTCTGGAAACCAATATATAAATACTAATTATGTTCCGAATATAAATAGTGTGTTTGAGTTTAATTATACTCCCTTAGCCGATAGAAGTTTTGAATTTGGTAATTCACAAATTAAAGGATTTAGAAATTATGATAATAGATATGCATTAACAGTAAATTCAGTTGTGTATTATTTTTCTAATTGTAAATATAACGTTCCACATATAATTAAAAGTAAAAATAAGTCTTTTACAATAGATGAAGTAGAAACTGTTGAAGATGGTATGGTTTTTAATTTCGATAGTACAGAACCAATATACATATTTGGCAGTAATTCTAATAAATCATATGCACGAATGATTTTGAATTATTTTAAAATATCAGAAAACGATAAACTTATTAGAGATTATAGACCCTGCTTAGATAATAAAGGAGTAGCTTGTTTGTGGGATGAAGTAACACAACAATATTTTTATAATTTAGGTACAGGTAAATTTTCTTATAAAAAATAGGAGGTAAAATAATATGTATGCAAAATTAAATAATGAAGCATTAGAATATGCTCCACAAAATTACAAATTAAATGATGGTAGAACAATAGTAGGTTTTAACAAATCTGTTGCACTAATGACTAGATATGGATTTAAAGAAGTGATAGACCAACAACCAAGTTATAATGCAGATACTGAATATCTAGTAATAACAGGATATACAGAACAAGATACAACAATAACAATCGTGTATGCGGTAAAACAAATGGATTTAATAGAACAAGAACTGACTATAGATGAAAAAATAACACAACTTAAAAATGTGGACACTGAACATGAAGAGGCATTAGCAGAATTAACTGAAATGATTCTAGCTTTACAAGAAGGAGGTGCTAAATAATGGCAAGAATATATGCTAATTTAATTATAAAGAAACTTAGAACAATAGAACAAGTACCAAAAATGTTTAAAGATGAAACTCTTAAAATATTAGAAAAAGATGGATATGATGGGTACGGTGAACCTTTAGTGTAAATTGCACAATCTGAATCAATTGCGTAAGATATATGTTTATAAAAAAGAAGTCATGTTAATACTCTAAATAAAAAGGAGTGTTGGCATGGCTTTATTATATATAGCATTAGTATTATGTTTAATAGGCATATTAATAGGTATTCTGTCTATAATAGGGATAATTGTACTTTATAAATCAATATAGAAAGTTAAAGGACTTAATTAATTTTAAGTCCTTTTTTAATGTAAAAAAGGGGTGATATTATGGATTTTCATTGCTGGAATGAACAAGGATGTACAGTAGAATTAGATGAAAGGGAGAAACAAGCATATATAGATTATGTTCAAAAGAAAAATCCGGGGCAACAAATTAAAAGCCTGGTTGTAAAATTGGATGGTGATTATGTTGATTTGAAATATGAGGTAAAACCAATTCCATTTAAAAGAATTCGCAGAATTACAGGCTATTTGGTAGGTGATACAACGACTTGGAACGATGCAAAATTGAATGAACTCAAGGATAGAGTAAAACATAGTTAAGAATAGAGGTGTTGTCTATGAATACAGAAATAATTGTTGCAATATTAGCATTAATAGGAACATTAGCTGGTTCGTATTTTTCTAATAATAAAAATACAGCTATTATGGATGAAAAAATTAAAGATTTAAAGAAAGACATAGAAACCTTATCAGATAGAGTAAATCGCCATAATAACCTTGTGGAAAGGATGGCAATAGTAGAAGAACATATTAAAATGAGTGAAAAGGAGAGAGATAAATGTTAGATTTAAGTGTTATAAGTAATTATTTAGTAGTTGCAGTAATATTAGTATGTTGTTGTATTGGATATGTAATAAAAACAAGTTTAGATTTTATACCTAATAAATATATACCATTAATCATGGCCTGCATAGGAGTGGTTTTAAACTACTTTATAGCAGGCTATTTTAATGTAAATGTATTACTAGGAGGAATGTTGAGTGGTTTAAGTTCTGTAGGGCTTCATCAAGCTTTTAAAAATTTAATTGAAAACAAAGAAGGTGATAAATAATGAAGACTAAAAATGGTTTTACATTATTAGAAAATGAAAAAGATGTAAAGGAATGGTTATCTAAGCAAAAAGTAACAAGAAAAATAACTAGACTTCAGGTGCATATGATGGACTTACCAAATTATAGTACTTGGGAAAAGACTGATAAAAAAGTATTTTCTGAACCTCATTTTGGAAGAACTCAATCTTTAGATTCTTATGGAAAATCTAAATGGCATGATAGTGACGGGCATGGTCATTATATTGCTCAACACTTCAATGTATTTCCAGACGGCAAAATCACTACAGGAAGAAATCTTAATTCTACTCCAATAGGAATTAGAAAATGGAACACAAATGCTATATGTATAGAAATATATGGTTGTTTTGATAAAGGCCACGATAAAATGACATCTGCACAAAAGAAGGCAGTAATATATCTTTATGGTGAGTTGTGTAAGAGATTTGATATCCCAGTTAACACTTCTCATATAAGACCGCATTGTTGGTTTACTGCTGGAGGAACTTATTTAGGCAAATATAATCCTTCAAGAAGTGCTAAAACTTGTCCAGGTACTGCATTCTGGGGATATGGATGTTCTCCAGATGGCTTCAGTCACTTCATTAAAGATGTAAAAAACTATGTAGATGGTAAAAAAGCAGAACCTAAGAAGGAAGAAACCAAGGCAACTACAAAGAAATTCCAAATACAAACTTTAGATAAATTAAATGTTCGTAAAGTGGCAGATTGGAATGCTTCAGCAGTTACTACAGTCAAGAAAGGGCAAATATTGGATGTGGTTGCTGAAGTATCACCTAAGAATGGATCTACAAAAATGTATAAACTTGAAAGTGGACTTTATATAACTGCATCTGATAAATATGTAAAGAAAGTATAAAAATAAAGCTGGTAGGGATTAATTTCCTTACCAGCTTTATTTTTATTGGTTATTATCTTGTTGTGCAGGTGTTTCTTCTTGTTCCTGTTGTTCATCATTATTAATATTCCAACTATCCTCATCCATAGGCTCATCGTAGTAGTCCCAGTTATAATTATCATCTTCTTCATCAACTGTATTGCCATCACCATTACAGTGACAATCATCTACTGGATAACCACATTCTGGACATTTGGGTTGTTTATCATACTCTTCTGTCATATGATCATGTTTTACTAATGGTTGACGATTACCATCTTCATCGACATATACGTTATTTTCTTCATCTACATATGGTTTAGTTTTTTCCTTTTGTTGTTTTTCTTCATTTACTGTTTTCTTTTTAGTTTGTTGAACTTTCTTAGTTGTATTTGTTGACTGATTATTGTTCTCTAATTTATTATTATTATCTGCTGATTTACTATTAGTTTTATTTTCTTTATTTTGATTTGATTGTTCTTTTTTGATTATTGGAGTCTTGCTTAAGAAATAAGCATTAATTTGGAAGTATTTTTCATCTGATCTTTTTCTAAGTCCGCAACATCTTCCGTATGCTATTATTGTATCGCCAACTTCAAATTTAACATCAACCATGTTTTTAGGGATGTGTACATATACTGGTAATATTGCTTTTTCAAAATCTAAAGTAATTATCATAGTGTTATATTCAGTTTTGAATTCTTTAACTGTACCTGTTATTTCAACATATTCATCCTCATAATCATTGCTAAGGGTTAATTCAGTTACTTTTTTATAGTCATGTTCTTCTTTCTTCGTTGTGGCTAATGCTTGTTTTCCTTTTTCATCTAAATTCTTTGTAGTATCCTCACTACATCCAACCATTAAACTTCCTGCTAATATACATGATGTTAAAATACTTATTAATTTTTTAATCATAAATAACATCCCCTTTATTTATCTTTTTTTAAATTTCTTATATTCTGATTTTGTTAAATTGTACGTACTATTACAATGAGTGCATTGTATTACTGCCCCACCAATCATTGCTGCAATAATCCCAATTACTAGGAAAATAGTTCCTAATATAAATGCAAGTGGTGCACCTATCCAGCCTATAATTGGTATCCAAAGTAAACAACCTCCTGCTAACCACAATATAGCCCCTGCACTAAAGAATATACTTGATGCAGATTTTATAGTTGCTTGTTTACCACACTTAGGACATTCAATATAAGATTTATTTTTTACTTCATTCATACTAACATCCCCTTAATAATTTATTTATTTTTTATAAATTTTTCACTTCTAGCTATATTAATGCTTGCATTATGGTCAGCGTTTAATTCAAATCCACATTCAGTACACTTGAATTTTTCTTGAGTTTGTCTATTATCCTTATCAATATGACCACATATGCAACAAGTTTGAGAAGTATAAGCTGGGTCTATATATCTTACTGTTATTCCAACTCTTTCAGCTTTATACTCTACCATATTTTGCAACTCATAATAACTCCAATTTCTAAGTAATTTATCGCCAAATCCATCCTTTGTAAGTTTTTCCATATTTATAAATTCACATTGATGTTTTATTGCGAAATCTACTATCTTTTTAGATAGTTGATGATTATAAGTTTTAGCCCAGTTTCTTTCTTTATCTTTTAGCCTATTTAGTGCTTGTGTTTTTTTAGTACGTCCTTTACCGCCTTTTGTAAGTTTTAAAGCCTGTTGTAAGTTTCTTGCTCTTTGTTGCATTTGCTCTCTAACTTTCATAAAGTCATTAATACTCCCTAAATGTTCTTTTTTGTATGTATCATCATTTAAGCATACATAAGCTGGATATTTAATTCCTAAGTCAACACCTAATACTCTACCTTCTACAAAGTTCTTTTTAGGTGCATAAGGTATATCTAATGTTAAGTTAACTATTAGGTTATTATTTTTATCAAAGCATAAACTTGACTGCATTACCTTATATTCTTTGTCTATTACCTTGTGCAATGTATGTTGCAACTCTATGCTATTTTCTTTTCTTTTAGTTGCTCCTAAAACAACTTTGAATATTATTTTATTTACCCATTTTATTAGTATGTCATCGCCTTCATACATGAATTTTAAATCTCTTCCACGCGTCATAAGAGGATAATTTCTCTTATAGTTTGTTATAGTTCTTTCCCCTTTAGCTAATCCATTTTTTAATGATGTTTTAAAATCTTTCTTTACTCTTTGTGTTATAGATGATTTAGTATCAATGCCAGTACCAAAAGCAATTCCTTCAAAAAGCGGATTACTATTAGTTAAACTCTTTTGTGCATTCTTGAATATATCAGATTTAATATCTCTATTGCTTTCTAAGTATGCACTGCTTAATATTCCCATTGCTAAGTTAAGTCCTTGATATTGAGCATATTGGCTATCTCTTATGAATTTATAGCCTTGTTTTCTTTCTTCGTCAGTTCCTATTACTGTTAATTTTAATTTTCTTACTGTAATCATAATGAAACCTCCTTAATATAAAATACATTCACATACTACTTAGTTGATAGTTAACTGCTTAATAGCTACTTGAGTTTGCGTGACACTCCAAAGACGTAAATTATTTACATATCACGTAGTTAATATGAAATTAGTTCCTAAGTTCATGCGAACATGCCCTGCTAGAGTTGCATTTACGTACCGCTTAGTTAATGTAAAACAAATTAAATTGGCAACTATTAGTTTTTAATTTACATATCACATAGTTAATATGAAATCTAAAGGATGATCCAAGAGCAACTCAACTGAAAGATAATTTACATATCACTTAGTTAATATGAAATTCAAATAAGGAGTTTATGAAATAGATTTAGTAATTGATTTACATATCACTTAGTTAATATGAAATCCTAAAATTAATTTAAGTAATTCCAATGTATTCCTTTATATCAAGTGATATATTATGCAGTGTACTTATGATAGCGCCTTATCTAAATGATATGTAAACACTTAAAGTTAAGTAGTTTCAAGTGATACGACTATTTATGAGTTTTATGTCGCTCACTGCAATTTATATAAATTAACTAAGTGATTTTCCGAGTGAATAAGAAGAATATTAGTTTACACCCATTCTTTTTAATCTTATTCCTCAGACTTAGGACGGTAAATCGCCCTCATAAGATTTTTATTAAGTTTTCAAAGAGCTTGTCTTGTTTGATTTCTTATTGTTACTATTATAATAGCATATGTTCTCCACTTTGTGCAACTCTTTTTTGAAAATTTATTTATTTTTTTTCTCAGGCGTGGTACAATTATCTCAAAGGTGGTGATTTTATGGCTCTGAAAGATAATAAAGATAGAATTAATCTTGTTATAGAAAAGGAATATAAAGAACAATTGCAAAAATTAGCAAAAGACAATAGAGTAACCTTATCGAATTTTTGTGCAACTGTACTTGTGAAATATATAGAAAAAAAGAACCAAGAGAAGTAATTTCCCTTGGCTCTTTCTTTTATTAGCAATTATAATATTCATTTTTTATATTATCGTATCCCATTAAAACCTTTCCAGAGGCATCAGAATACAATTCGCATCTTACTTGAGAAGAGTCGACTTTGTTTTCATCCCCACCACTTATTTCATCGAATAACTTTTTAGCTTCAGCAAATTTACACCAGTCACTCAACCATTCATTCCCTTCTCTATCAAACCAACTAACAATATAATTCTTATTCATTTTCATATCCCCCTTTTTCTTTTATAGTAATATATATGCAGTGATTAAATAAAAATTGCATAAATTTATATAAAAATTAAATAATTTTTTATTAATTTTATGTAACATTTATAGAAAAATTACATATATTTATACAAAGAAAATAAATAGAGGATTTCAAGAAAAAATAAATAATATAATTATTATACATTTTTTAGGTAATAATTGAATAAAAATTAGTGAGGTGAGATTATGGCAAAAGAAAAACCAACTATAATCAATATAAGCTTCAAAACACAAACACTAGATGATAAGATGCTCTTAGATTGGCTAGAAGTCAAATTTAAAGAATATGGGAAATCAAATTATATAAAGAATGTGCTTAGAGAAAAGATGTATAAAGAAATAAATAAAGAAGAGTAAACAAAAGAAAAAGCCAAGGAAAGAGTATCCTGGGCTTTTTATTATATAAGATGTCTTAATAATTCACATAATGCAGCCAACCCAAAATAAATGCCAGCCTTAAACAATTCACTTACCTCCGATAAAATAAAAGATTAAGAATATTATTTCTCATAAGGGGGATTTTATAATGGTAAAATATTACACTTTTTCGGAATTTTTACATTTAGAAGAAGAGGACTTGAATATGATAGAAAAGTTCTTAGATCATATCAAAAGAAATAAAGTTGTATATTCAAGATTAGTATTATTAGTAGCTTTGCTAATGAAAAATAACAATATAATTTATGCAGAAAGTTTTGAAGTGAGTTTAAATAATTCAGCTAAACAAATAATAGATATGTTGTTAGTATTAGCTAAGTATTCATTTTTAGGTCTAGGGCTGAAGGAGATAATATCTACTATGATTGCTGGAGGAAGTTTTAAAGATGCAACGACATCAGGAATGCAATATCTATTGACTTATGTATTAATCAAATTGTATCCTAGTTTATTTAATATGTTTAGTAAAATTAATTTCTAGGAGGAGATACTATGAAAGCTAAAATAATCTTTAGCATATTAGGATGTTCATATAACTTATGCTTAATCAGTGGGTTAGTAAGCTTTATATTATATGCCTATGGTTTAGATAAATGTAAGCATGGTCCAACTATAGCTATAGGGGTATATCTTGTATTGTCAATATTAGGAGAGTGTCTACTATGAAATTAAGTGATTATTATTCAATTAAAAGACAAGAATATGTAACATTTAAATTAATTCCAACTAAAAGCAGTAGAAATAATACAACTATAGGAATAGCACATCTTATTAATAGTATGTATAGAAGCACTAATAAACTTATCTATAAAGAAAATAAAAAGCTAATAATAGAAACTAGATTAAAAGCTTCTTACTATATACACATATCTAAAGAAAACATATCTTTTTATTTTATTATTCCTAAAATATTTCAGAATCAATTTAAAAGTAAATTTTCCGATACATGGAAAAATGTAGATATAAAAGTTGTAGATGCAATTCCAGTAGATATTAATTCATGTAGTAAATACCAATTATATTACAAATTTGATGATGCATTATCTTTGGAAACCGATAGAAGAAATAATGATTTATTATCAGCCAATTTATCTACATTAGAAATTTTACAAGAAAATGAATTTATAGGAGTACTATATAATTTTATTCCTGTGTCAGAAAAAGAAAGTAATTACTTTAAAAAGAAGAGTAGTGAAACTATACAAAGATATAAAAACGGAGAAAACTTAAAGAAATCTAAAAATTTATTGGATTATTCAAAAATAGCACTAAAATTTTTAATAGACTTGATAAATGCCCTTTTAAATTGTCTTTTAAATGGAGAGCAAAATAGTCAGCTTATACTTTATCCTTTAGGAAAAGAAACCTCTTCTAGCACCCAAAGAAAGCTTCAAAAGGAAATACTTAAAAATCAGACTCTAATTTTAGCTCATTCAGAGGAAAAATCAAGAGAAAATCAATTATGCCAGTCTATTTATAATAGTTTTTCTAAAATTAACGGAGACAATGAATTAATTTATACAAAAATAAAAAAAGATATAGATATAAATAGATATATAATTAACAATGTTAAAATAAATTCTACTAGTACAGAAGAGTGTTCAAATTTTATCTCTTTACCAGGGGCAGAATTAATAGATCAATATAAAAACATAACTCATAAAGAAACTAAAGAAAATCCAGTACCAAAAGAATTAACTACTGGGGTTATTAATTTAGGAAGTATTGTATATAAAGATAATAAAGACAATGCTTATCTCAGCACAGATGAAAGCCTGCAATCTTTGCCACTTGCAATATTGGGAGGAAGTAGAAGTGGAAAAACAACTTTTGCTGGGAATATGTGTAATGACATTATAAAAAATAATGAATGTTTAATTGATATAGATTTTATAAAAAATTGTGAAGCTAGTAAAGAAATTAAAAATATAACTCCAAAAGATAGACTGATAGAAGTAGACTTAAGTAATTCAGATTGCATACCTAGTTTAAATTATAATGAAGAAAAAATTATGCAAAATATGAATGCAGATGAAATATCTAAAATAAGCAGAAGAAAAACAAATTATCTATTACAATTAATAAATATTATTAATGAAGATGATAAACAACTTTCTAGTAAAATGAGAAAATATTTAGGATCTGCTGCAAGAATAGGGTTTTGCTTTAATGATATTACTATAAAGGATATATTAAGAATATTAACTAACTACAAATATAGATATAAAATAATTAATGATTTATCCAAGGACCTGCAATTTAAATTAGAAGATAGCATAAATAATTTGCTGGAATTAGATGAATGGAGTAAAACAACTAAGGATAATCCAGTATCAGAGATAATAGGAACTAAAGAAAATAAAATAGAAGGGATAATGGATAGAATTGATTTGCTAAGAGAAAATTATGTAATAGATGCTATGTTAAATAAAGATAGCAAGAATGATATAGATTTTGTAGAGGCTATAAATAATAATAAAGTTATATTGATTAGAATGAGAGATAAAGATTTTGAAGATACCATAAGTATAGATATATTAACCACATTCTTTTTGCAGAAAATATGGATGGCTACTAAGATAAGAGGGTCACAAATAGAATTACCAAATAGGTGTACGGTATTAATAGATGAAGTTTTTCAAACTCCTACAGCTCAAAAGTTACTTACGCAGCATTTTGTCCAATCAGCTAAATTTAATTTAAAATTTGTATTAACACTGCATTATTTAGAGCAACTTAGCAAGGAAGCCCAATTAGCATTAAAGAATAGTAATTCATCATATATGTTGCTTAGTGGAGTTGATAAAAAAGCATTTATAGCTTTACAAGAGGAGTTTGAAATACATGGATATAATTTAGAAGATTTATTAAACTTAAAAAGATATAGATCTTTAAATTTAATAAAAAGCAGAGATGGATATAAAGCATTCATAACACAATTACCATTACCAATAAAATAAGGAGGGTATAACCCTCCTATCTTTATGTTCTCATATTAAATTTCATAAGCATATAATATGCCTAAATTATTTCATCTCAACTTTCTCAATTTTCAAAAGTCTTAATGAAATATATGATTTTTAATATGTAGAATATTCCTTTTATAGAATATTTAACACATATTTAACATTTAATCTATTTTATTCTATTTATACTATATATTTCCTAACTGTTATGGTCATACGGATTATTGTTTGTCAGTATGACCATAACAGTAAAAAACTATATTGGTAATCTTAATTTTATATCAAGTTCAAATTTACCATTTCTAATTCCTTTTTCTTTATAGTATATAACCTCTTCTATTACTGATTTAAGTAATATATTTTTATCTAATATATTTTGTGTATTTTTATAACTATTAATTATTTTCTCAACCCTTGGAATTAGTTCGGAATAATTTAAATCTATTTTCATTTCTTTTTCTATTAATTCTTTTAGATTATTAATTGCAGTTTCATTTTTTTCTGTTTTAACTCTTAATACATTAGTTCTTTCTAAATAAGTATCAATATCATAGACACCTCTTTCAAGAAAATCGTGTAATTTATTTTTTTGTTTTTGAAGTTCTATAGTTTCCTTTTCTAAAAGAGATAAAGTATGCTTAAGATTACTTATTCTATCATTATTATTATCAGATATATCTTTTTTTAATATTTCATTTTGATATTCATTTAAAAACTGTTGCATATATCCCAAAATAGTATTTTCAACGCTTTCTAACTTTGACGATGAATTTTTATTACAATGGGCACACTTTAAGAATAATACTATATCGTTATTTTTATAGGTTGATTTAGATACAATCATAGTATGATTACAACAAGCACACTTGATTAATCCAGCAAGAGGATTGATCATTTTTTTATTTTGTGATACAGAGGGAACTTGATTACCTTCTAAAATATTTTGTGCCAAATTAAACATATCCTCACTTATAATAGCTTGATGTCTACCTTTTGCATAAATTATTTTATCTTTTGAATTGACAATAGATTTAGTACCTTTTCTCTTTACTTTATTCCAGCTAACATACCCACAATAAATGCTATTCTTTAAAATTCTTCTTATAGCTTGTTCTGAAAATGGTTTACCAGAATTAGTTTTAACGCCTATTGTATCTAAATATACTTTTATTTTATAAGAACCATAATTTGATATATATAAGGCAAATATTTCTTTCACTATTGCTGCTTTATCTTCATCGATTATAAGTAACCTTTTCCCTTCTCTGTCATACTCAAACTTGTATCCAAAAGGAGCATTAGAGGCAATAAATTTTCCCTCTTCAATAGATTTTATTCGACCTCTTTGCATACGTTTAGTAATCATTTTAAGTTCACGTCTAGCAAAGAATGACTTAAATTCAGTCATCTCTTCATCAAGTTCATTATTTAGATCATAAGTTTTATCTGGAGTAACAATTAAAGTGTTAGTTTCTTTAAAAGTATCCAAGATTAATCCTTGGTCCTGCATTCCTCCACGGCCTAAACGATCCAAATCCATACATAGCACAGCATCATACATATTATTTCTAACTTCTTCTAATAGCTTTAACATCTTAGGTCTAGATGCTATACTTCCTCCAGATACTATTTCTTCATGTACTTCAATGATATCTAGATGTTGTTTTTTAGCAACTTCTAATAGAGTGCTTCTATGCCTTGCTAGTGTATCAGTATTTTCTCTTTTTTCTAATTCTTCGTCTTGACGGCTTTTGCGCAAGTACATACATACTTTCATTATGCTATTTCTCCCCCAAATTCATATTTATAATTATTGTATTTATTTAGAAAATATTTAGCAACCTCCAGTTCATTAATCGATAGTGCTTTACTTAATTTTATTATTTCAATCAAAGTAACATTAACAAATTCATCACTTTCTATTTTTGAAATATAGGCTTGAGAAACTCCTATCATCTCAGCCAATTGCTTTTGAGTTACTTTTTTCTTTAGTCTTGTATTTCTAATTATATTCATATTATAAATCTCCTTAAATGTTTTAATAAATTGTCATAATTTTTCTATAAATATAACTACCAGTTATATTTATTGTCCTATAATATAAATAGAAATATATAAATTAAATGTTGAATGTAGAACATATATTCTATAAAATATAAGTATGGATATATAAATGGGGGGATTTGATTGGAGAAAGGAATTATAAAATTGGCAAAAGAGCTGTCTCAACTAAAGAAAAATGACCCAGAAGCGTATAAATTAATAATTGAATTAGTAAAAAAATTAAGACAAATAGGTTGATTAACTTATTTGTCTTTATCATTTAAACTTCTTATTAATTCTTTGATTATTTTCTTATCTTTATCATTTAGGTTTTCGATTTCTCTAGCTAACTCTATATATTCAGTCAATTCTTCAGAGTATCTATATACTCGTCCTAAATGTTGAATATTACTCCTACCAGTTAAATCATCCATACTAACATTAAAAATCGTAGCTAATTTATCGATAGTTTTATTCGTAGGAGTTCGATTACCATTTTCCCAGTTTGAAACAGTTTGTTTTGTAGCATCTACTAATTTACCTAATTCAGTTTGACTTAATCCTAATTTTTCTCTTTCTCTTCTTATGTTATAGCCCAATAATTTATTTTCCATATATAACACTCCATACTTATAATATCAATATTCGCAACTAAATTATATTTAGAATATGCAAACATTAATAAATACATTGAAAATACCATGTGAATACATATTTAATTCATTTAAAAGTGTTTACAACTAAATTGTATTACATTTAAATTATAACTTAAAATCATATGAAATAAAATTCTTATTTATGAATACTTTTTATAAAAAAGTAAAAAATATTGTTGACATATAAAAAATATAATACTACTATTAAAGCATAAAGGTATTCAAATAATTGACAGGAGGTGATTAGATGAGTAAACAATACAAACTAAAAGAAATGAGAGATAAATATCATTATACTCAAGGGGATATAGCTATAAAGCTTGGCATTTCAACTAGGGCATATGCTAACAAAGAAAATGGTTCATCTGAATTCACATTATCAGAGGCTAAAAAAATAGCTACTATATTCAATGCTAACATATATGAAATTTTTTTCACAAATGAAGTCAACAAATTGAATACATTATTATTATCTACAAATATTGAAACATAGAATAGCTAATTATTAGCTATAGGACAAAATATTGACTTCATAAACATAATTAGGGGTGATTGTTATGAACCAATCTAACGATAGCTATATTACTGAATATGAAACTGATGTAGCAAAGATAAAAGTTAGGTTTAATGATACTAGTAATTTAACTAGAGAACAGGTTTTCAATAGAATAGCACAAGCAGCATTTAATTTATGCATTCATGAACATGAAAGAGAAATGAGGGTCAATAAAGATGAATAACTTATCTGAAGAAGAATTAGAATTTATTCGTAAGACAAAAGAAAAAGTTGAGAATATGAATTTATTCAAGCAATCAAACTGGACAGAAGAAGAAAAAGAATATTTGCTTAATTCAGATAAAAACTTTACTGAAATAGCAAAAGAATTAAATAAAAGCTCTTCATCAGTTAGATCAATGGCATCTCATATGGGAATAAAAAAACCTCATAGGCAATGGGAAAGTGAAAAGGTTGCGAATTTAATTAAGCACTATTCGGACCCGAATATCACTATCAGTCAAATATGTCAGCTATTAGGAGAGACAAAAGGAGCAGTAGATTATCAAGTTAGAAAATTAGGCCTTAAAAAAGCTACAAATTTAGGCTGGACGGCTGACCAAGAAGAATTATTAAGACAATTATATTGTGAAGAAAATGAGACAATAGAACTTATAGCTCAAAAATTGGGAAAAAATACACCGGCGGTAAATTCTAAGATTGCAAGAATGAAGCTAAAAAGAAACAAAAGAAAATAAACAGGAGGTGATAAACAAATGATAATCATTCCAGAAGCTTTACAAGTATATTGCATCTTAGTTAAGCATTTTGGATTTGATGACAGTTGGACTAGCTTTGAAAAATGGCAATATAAATACAAGAATTTATTCTAAGGGGGGAGTAATTTATGAGTGATTTATATAACAGTTACAAAACATTTAGCAATAATGAATTTGGAGAAATAAGAGTATTAGAAATTGAAAACGAGCCTTGGTTTGTAGGTAGAGATATAGCAACTGTTTTAGGTTATAGCAACCCACCAAAAGCAGTAAGAACTCATGTAGATGAAGAAGATAAAGGGGTGAACGAAATGGACACTCCTGGCGGTAAACAAAAAATAATAGTAATTAATGAAAGTGGATTATATAGTTTAATTCTCAATAGTAAATTACCAAATGCTAAAAAATTCAAACGTTGGGTAACAAATGAAGTTTTACCTTCTATAAGAAAACATGGAGCTTATATGACAGAGGATACAATAGAAAAAGCATTAACTAGTCCAGATTTTCTTATACAGTTAGCAACTAAGTTAAAAGAGGAACAAGAAAAATCTAAACAACTTGAGGACAAGCTAGAGAAAAATAGTAAGATGCTGAACCAAATATCTGCTAGTAAAAATTCCTTATTGGTTAGAGAAGTAGCTAAGATACTAAGTAATCACCACGGCATAGTTATAGGAGAAAAGAAATTGTACCAAAAGCTTAGAGATTGGGGCTGGATATTTAAGAATAGTACAGAAGCTAAGCAAGAAGCGATAATACATGGATACTTAGAAGTAAGAGAAGGGACTAGAGAAAGTTCTAAAGGAGTATTTACATTCCATACAACTCGCGTAACCGGAAAAGGACAAAGAAAGATATTAGAAAAATTATTGGAAGAATTAGAAAATAAGTAATGCAAGTTTTAACTGAGGTCCAAATGGATGCGAGTGAATATTAAAGGGGGGTTATATAATGCAAGACTATATTAAACATTTACAAAGCCAAATAGAGTACTGGCAGAGAATTGCCCTAGCAGAAAGAGAAAAGAACATTAAATTAGAAGAAATCATTAAGAAAATTGAAGAAAAGATATACAACTTAGAAGATAAGGAGGATTAATAAATGAAAAATATATGCAATACTTGTAAATATGAAATATATGAATTTTGCAAAAAAGTAGGGTTGGAAAGTATAGATAAAAATGGAAAATGTTTTATTTATAAAGAAGATGTCTATAAAGAACATGGACTAAGAAAAGTTGAAGTAATAGAAATAAATCGTTATAGAGAGCTTGATAGCGATACGCCTAATAATAAAAGTTTCATAGCTTATTTTCATAAGTGGTTTGAATCTGAAAATGAATTATATGCAATTGTAGAAGACACGAAAGGGAATGTTGAAAAATTAAATGCATTTGATTTTAACTTTAAATTTATAAATATCTAATAATTAAAGGAGGATAAATAAATGAATTGGATATTAGATGAAACTATATATAATTTAAAATCTAGAATTTCAGCTTTAGAAAAAGTTATAAATAACGAAGAAGTAAATCGTATTTATAAAATGTCAAAGGTTGAAGAAATTAAATTCCTAAAAGAAATACTACAAGAAATTGATGAAATGATGCAAGAAGAAGTAAGGGACCTTGAGAAAGCAGATGAAGATGAAAGAGAAAATAGAGCAGATGCTTACATGGGAATATAAAAAAAGCCCTATATAAATAGGACCCAATGGAAATTGATACTAAGTTAATTATACCACAATAACAAAAGAGGTGTAAATATGAGAATTAGAGATAGTTATTTAAATCAAGAGCCGACTTTTGAAAATAAACTACTTTATGCAATGTACACCAATAAATACGATGATAATGCAGAGGAAGCATGGGGTTTTATTGATGGAGCAAGGGAATGTTTAGAAGGATATAAACCTATTGAAGAACTTGAAGAATATATACAAAAGTATGAAATAGATAACAGCCCTTTGACAATATATGACAAGGGATATTTGCAAGCATATAGGGATTTTGTAAAACAAGAAAAGACTAAGGAGTGTGAAACTAATGAATCTATATGAAAAGTTATCGGCAATACAAAGTAAATTAAAAGCACCTAAAAATCAATATAACAACTTTGGGAAATACAACTACAGAAGTTGTGAAGATATATTAGAAGGATTAAAACCTTTATTACTGGAGTATAAAGCTACAGTTACTTTATCAGATGAAATAAAACAGATAGGCGATAGATATTATTTAGAAGCTACGGCAACTTTTGTAGACACCGAAAAAGGAGATAAGATAGAAGTTAAGGCATTAGCTAGAGAAGATGAAACTAAGAAAGGAATGGATTTGGCTCAGGTTACTGGTTCGGTTAGTTCATATGCTAGAAAATATGCTTTAAACGGGCTATTTGCAATAGATGATACAAAAGATAGTGATGCTACTAATAAGCATGATCATGATAAAGACAAGCCTAGTCAATCACCGGATATATGGAATAATAGTAAATTATCAGAAAAACAAATAAGCAGATTATATGCAATAGCTTATAGTAAAGGGATAGATAAGGATACGGTTAAAAAGCATGTATTTAAAAAATTTACTAAAGATGTAGTTAATATGACTAAAGACGAGTATGATTTCATGTGTTCTGGATATGAAAATATGCAACAAGTTGCAAACTAGGAGGGATTAATTTCCCTTCTGCTATCAAAAGAGAAATGAGGTGGGTATTAAGTGGCAAAAAGAAAAGGAATATCTAAATCAACTAGATTTGAAGTATTTAAAAGAGATAGTTTTACTTGTCAATATTGTGGGAAAAGTGCACCAGATGTTGTATTAGAAGTGGACCATATAAATCCAGTTTCAAAAGGTGGAGATGATGATATATCTAATTTAATCACAGCTTGCTTTGATTGTAATAGAGGTAAAAGTGATAAAAAACTTACTGAAAATCAAGTCATAAAAAAGCAAAAGGAAGAATTAGACAAGTTAAATCAAAGAAGAGAACAATTAGAAATGATTGCTCAATGGAGAACAGAATTATTGGATTTGGAAAATAAAGAAGCTGATAAAATTATGGAATTAGTTAGTGACTCTTTAGGATTAAATTCAAGATTAACAGACTATGGAAGAACTAAAATGAAAAAACTTATTAAAAAATATGGATTTGATGAAGTGCTGGAAAGTTCAATTATAGCCTATGAACAATATGATATTAACACGGCTTTTAATAAAATAGAGCCTATTATAAAAAACAAGAAAATGCAACAAGAGCATCCGGAAATGAAAGATTTGTTTTATATAAGAGCAATAGTTAAAAATAAATTTTCTTACTATGACTTAAATACAGCAATTATGTTATTAAAAAAATGCTATAAATTAGGGGCAACAATAGACTCATTAAAAGATTTTACAAAGAGATGTGAAAACTGGACCCAATGGAAAGATGGACTCAATCAATTTATAGAAGAAAGTGAAGACAGTGGAGTTGACATTATTTCAATATGCAAAAGAAACAATATAAATCCTAATGATATAGAAGATATTATCGAAAAAGTAGGCGAATTATATTATGCGTTAATGGATGAATTGATAGAAAAATCAGATTTTTTAGGAGAACGCGAATACAGTAAAATAGCAAAATATATACAAGAAAATATTAATGGTTATATACAAGTAGATACAGATTTTAATAGCAAAATGAAGGAGTGATAATATGGCTAAATATAGAGCAATACAAACAGATTTCTGGGAAGATGGATTTGTATTAGACTTAACTCCGGAAGAAAAATATTTTTATCTTTATATATTAAGCAATCCTAGAACTACTCAATGTGGATGTCATGAGTTACCTTATAAAGTTATAGAAATGCAAACTGGATATAACAGAGAAACAGTTGAAAAGCTATTACAAAGATTTGTTGACTATGGAAAAATTGAATATTCACCTGATACAAAAGAAATTCTCATAAAGAATTGGCATAAATTTAATTTTACTAAATCTCCAAAGGTTATGAACTGCATACTAAAAGAAATTTCAGAAATTAAAAATCCAGACTTTAAAAAATATATGATAGATGTTTGTATAGGGTATGGATACCCTATGGATAGTCTATATATAGACTTGGGGGAAAAAGAAAAACAAAAAGAAAAACAAAAAGAAAAACAAAAAGAAAAACAACAACAACAAGCAAAAAATACCGTATCACCTGTTGTTGTTGATAAAATAAAGTCTTATTTCGATTTGAAAAATGAAGATATACAAACTATATATGAAGCTCTTATAAGTGCAGATAAAGATGTTTCATATTTAGATGAAAAACTTCAAATTACTAAAAGTTCAAATGTAAAAAATGTTACTGGTTTTATTATTAAAGCAATTAAGGATAATTATACATTAAACAATAAAACTAACAATATTCAATTTAAACCGACTAAATTTCATTATAATGCTGGGAATGAAAACTTTAGACAATATGATCCTGATGAACTAGAAACACTTCTAAAAGAAAGTCAAAAGGGAAAATTTTAATCCAGGGGATTTCCCCTGGTAAGGGGGAGTAATTATGAAATACAAACATATGCCAGTAAAGAAATACCATTCTAAATATACAGATCCAAACGACAATACATCACTTAACTATCTTGCTTTAGCAGCAGCAATACTAGACCCAAATCCGAAGAAAGACTCAAGAAATTACATGCTACCAGAGTTATTTAATCCAGAGGAAGCAGAAGAAAGAATAAGAGAAATTGACAATATAAGAGCAACTGGAGGAATAACAGAAGCAGAAATGATTGTCATTAACGAAGAAAATGCTAATTATGATATAAAAGTCAGAAAAGAATTAGAGGCAATTAAAAAAAGAAGAGTTTTCAAGAGAAGACAAATTAGAGTAATTAACAAGTATGCAGGAGAAGAGAGAATATTTTCTTCTATGAAGGAAGCTTGTGAAGAATACGATTTAAATTACAACAGTGTACAAAATACATATAAATATTATCAAAAGAGATACGGAGCAAACAAAATTAAATATCATGGATTAATCATAGAGAAGATGTAGAGGGGGAGTAATTATGAGTATCGATAAAAATATTGTTGAATTGTTTGGAAAGGCTCAAAATGGCGATAGAGAGGCTGTAACAAGCATTGTTGAGGATAATATGGGGCTTGTATATAAGCAAGCAAAGAAATTCAAAGGTAAAGCAATAAGTTACGATGATGCAATTCAGGTTGGGAGTCTAGGATTATTACATTCTATACAAAATTATGACCCAGAACTAGGAATAAAATTTTCAACTTATGCAACAAGCAATATAATAGGTAAAATAATGCATACTGTAAGAGATCATAGAGAAGATGTACCATTCAGAATTCCAAGAAAAAATTTTAATGAATATAGACAAATCAAGCAAATTAGAAAAGAATTCGAAAAAATGCAAAGAGAACCCACTCTAAAAGAAATGTCAGAAATTATGGGAATAACAATACAAGAAATTACAAAGACATTACATCTTATGGAGGGTAAACTTCCCATGGACAGCACAATGAAAGCATCTAAACATAAAACAAAGGCTGTAAAATTTTCAGAAACATTAGAGAGCAATAGCATATCAGAAGACCAAATAATTTTCAAAATAGATATCCCTAATGCTATTAATAAGCTACCAGAAAGGGAAAAATTAGTAATAATAAAAAGATTCTACGAAGAAAAAAGTCAGTCAGAGATTGGAAAAGAATTACAAACAAGCCAAGCACAAATTCACAGAATAGAAAAAGGAGCATTAAAAAATCTAAAAGATATTTTGAACGGAAAGAATATAGAAATATTGGACTTGGACAAGCTAGTAACTAGAAAACGCAGAGATATAGATGTAGTAACAACGGATTTAAGTTGTCTTACACAGAGACAAAAGAAGTGTGTTGATTTAGTATTTGGCAAAGGACTAACACAAGCTGAGGCAGGCAAAATATTAGGCGTGAGTAAACATAATGTATATGCAGCGATAACCGAAGCAATAAAAAAACTAGATAAAAAGAAAATTAGTTAAGGGGATGAAAACTAATGAAAAATATTGTTGGTGCTAAAGAAAATGTGTGCCCTCATTGCCAAGGCACAATGCTATACATAAAAATCAATAAAGCTAAAGTTATTAGTCAATGTAAATGTGGATGCACTATAGATGGAAGAGCAAAAGATGAAGTTAGAGTATGGAGTTATGATCCAATAACAAAAGAGGTTATTAACAGTTAAATAAAAGTTACTTTAAAAGGAGTTGATTGTATGAACTTATTAAGTATAGAAATTACAATGACATCTTTAGAAGTAGTAGACTTGATAAATAAATTTAGAGAGGAAGAAGGAAATAAAGGGGCAGTAAGACACGACAACTTTATGGCTAGTATACGAAAAGAAATTAAATCACTTGAAAATGCTGGTATAAAAAAGGATGAATACATAGACAAACAAAACCAACAAAGACCATACTATATACTAAATTATGAATGTATAAATTATCTTAAAAATAATAGTAAACATGATATATCAGCATATTGTTATATGTTAGAGAAACTAGGAGGAGACAAAGTTAACCTAGAAATATTACCAGCGACATCAACAAGAAAAGAATTATTGATAGATAAAATACTATTAGCGTGGTTTGATAAGGAGCAAATATATCGCCAGTATCCTGTATTAAACTATAGATTAGATTACTACATCCATGATTGTAACTTAATCATAGAATACGATGAGTCGAGTGGACATAAAAACAAAGAAAAGGATAATAAACGAATGCAAGAAATTTTAGAGTTTTTAATCCAAGAATGGGTAAATGATCCTGAATCTGATGGATATGATGTAGATAGATATATTAGCGGGAAATTTAAATTAAATGACATCATAACTGTTATAAGGATTGAAGAATTTAAAGAGGAAAGGGGATTAAATGAGCTGTTTGAGTTCTTAACTGGTGATGTTAAAGGGGCAAGTAAATTAGTAAATTTAAATAGATAGTAACTGAAACACTAAATAAAAAATACGAAAGAAAATTATTAAGTGCGGAGGAAATAAATTAATGAAATTAACAGGATTACAAATAAGAAATATGCAAATGCTACAGGACCTAGAAAAAATGATAAAAGAACTTGAGATAAAAAGGATAGAGCATGATTTATTAAATAAAAACAAATATGCTGAACTATATAAGGTTTATCATAGATTGTTAGAGGGGATTAGATGAAAGAGGTTATAAAGTTTGCTAAATTCTACTATGAGCTAGGCTATAGCTTAAATGAAGCGATAACTATGGCTATTAATATAGCTAGAGAAGTGGAGATGAGTAAATATGAGTGAAGCACAAGAGCAGAAAGCAGTCATAGAATGGTGCAGTTGGAATTCTGATAGGTTTGAAGAACTTAAATGGATTTTTCATTGTCCAAATGAAGCAAAAAGAAGTAAGATAACAGGAGCAGAATTAAAAAGACTTGGTATGCGAGCTGGAGTTCCAGATTTACTACTTTTATCGCCTAAAGGTAAATACATAGGACTAGCAATAGAGATGAAATATGGAAAGAATAAATGCACCATAGAACAAGTTAAATGGCTAGATTGGTTATATAAGCAGGGATATATGTGTAAGGTTTGCTGGAGTGCAGATGATGCAATAGCAGTAATAAAAGAATATTTGGGGATAAAATAAACAATTAAATAGGGGATTATGCAATACCAGTGTAGTTCCCTATTCTTATTTACTAATGATAGTCAAATGAAAATATGAATTGAAATAGGTGAGGTTAGTGTTAAAAAGTGAATTGAAATTGTTGCAGAATTATCCCTTAGATCTTAAAGTAGAAAAAACTAAATTAAGAATAAGAGAATGGGTAGATTACTATGGAGAAGATGGAGTATATATAAGTTTCAGTGGAGGGAAAGACAGCACAGTATTGTTACATATAGTAAGAAGTATTTACCCAAATATAGAAGCAGTGTTCAGCAATACTGGGTTAGAGTTCCCAGAGATAGTACAATTTGTAAAAACATTTGACAATGTAACTATAATAAAGCCAAATATAACATTTAAAAAAGTTATTAAAGAAAAAGGATATCCAATAGTGAGTAAAGCTGTATCTAATACAGTAAGATTAGCTAGAAAAAATATAGCTGATGGAAAAGATACATTAAGAGTTAGACAAATAAGAGGATTAGAAGAAGGATCTAAGTTTAATAAAAAGAAATGGGAATTTCTATTAGATGCTCCTTTTAAAATTTCAGATGAATGTTGTAATGAACTAAAGAAAAAACCAATGAAAGAGTATGAAAAGAGAACTGGAAAAGTACCTTTCACAGCAACTATGGCAGATGAAGGACAACAAAGAGAAGCAGCATATCTTAAAACTGGATGCAATGCTTTTAACACAGGCAGAAGTCAACCAATGGGATTTTGGACAGAACAAGATGTGCTTCAATATATAGTTGAGAATAAATTAAAAATATGTTCAGTATATGGAGACATAGTAGAAGAAAGCGACATGCTAGGCAATAAATACTATAGAACAACAGGAGAAAAAAGAACAGGTTGGAAACAGCCGTGTTAACTGGTAACAGTTAATATAATAAGTTGGTGAACTCACTGATCATGAGGTGTCTATTCTACTTGTAGGAATGGTAGGAAATGACCATTAGAGAATAGGCTAACGGGGGAAGCTAAGTCAAATGATATGCCAATCCCGTGCTAGTATTTATTTGATTTATATGATTTCGGGGAAAGGAGGAAAAAGAGATGAGAAAATATTCTATTTATATAATAAATAATCAAATAAATAAGAGTGTATCGACTATCCCGATGGGGAGTAGGGCTGAATTAATCACGGCCCGAAGCGCCAACTATCCTAAAATTTAGGATAAAGATATAGTCAGTGCCATTAGAAATAATGGAATAACACGTGCATCTACTGTATGTTTGGATGTCATCTGGAAAAAGAACCTAATAGATTTCAAAGATTAAAATATACGCATCCAAAACAGTATAAATATTGTATGGACAAGCTGGGATTAAAAGAAGTGCTTGATTATATAAATGTTAAATATGATTAGAGGTGATATTATGCTAGACGAGTTAAAAGAAATACTTAGCAGTTTATATTGCCAACTAGGGTTGACAGAGGACGTTTTAAGACTGTCACAAGTGATAGATGAACTAATTAATCAAGAAATGAAATAAGGGGGATTTAAATATGTTATTAAATAGAAAATATATAAATGACCTTACAAGAGAATTAGAGAGAGCACAAGAAACAAATAAAGATTGTCTTAAAATAATAGAATTCTGGAGAGAAAGAAGCAACAAATTAAAGGAAGATATAGAAGTAAAAGAAGACACAATCGAAAATCTATTAGATGCAAATAAAGAGTTAAGCCTAGCAAATACTTACTTAGAAAAACAAAATATATCATTTGCAAAGGAAAATGCAATGTTGGAAAAAGAATTACAAGAGTTAAAAACTAAACACAGTAGAGTCACTGGACAATTGGACAAGTTAAGAAATTACTGTAGACAGTTAACAGGCATAGATATATTAGGAACAGGGGAGGATGAATAATATGTTAAAAGTTGAGAATGTAGAAGTGTATGGATTTGAGGCAGCAATAAGAGGAGCAAGAAATCCTATGAATAGTTGGAATAGAATGGATAGTAAGTTTTATATAACGAAATTAAGAAATAATTGTAAAATAGGACCAAATGATTATAAAATGCTTAAAAATTTAACATTAGCTGGTCCAGAGCATAGAAAGTGGAATAGAATGGTGACAGTAACAATGGATATAACAGCGCCAATGTATTGGTTTAGTGAATATGACACATACAAAATAGCAACTACAGCTAACTCTACATCAAAAATGCATAAGATGTTAGCAAAACCTTTTGAAATGTCAGATTTTAGCTTTGACCGTTTAATAGGATATAATGAAAGCAATATAAGTATGAGAGAATTAGGCAGAAAATATGGTGTATCACATACATGTATTAGTGGAATAGTTAACGACAAATATAAATATGCTGACAAAGTAAATATATATGAAGAGGTAGCAAGACCGATAGTTGATACACTGAATGAATTGAGAGATATGTGGTTTAATTGTGATGATGAAGTAATTAAAAAACAAATATGGTACAATATACTGCAATTATTACCTGACAGCTACAATCAAAAAAGAACAGTACACCTTAACTATGAGACTTTAGGGACTATGTACAGACAAAGAAGACACCATAAGTTAGATGAATGGCACGTATTTTGTGACACTTTAGAAAAATTACCTTATTCAGAATTTATAACTATGAAATTTGAGGAGGTAGAATAATGAGAGCAAAAAGAAAGACTTGTAAAGAGAGAGAACTAGTCAACATGATAAACAAGAGATTTAAAGTGTTTTGTAATGAGTCTTATGATCTAGATGGAACAGGTTGCATGAATTGTGATTTAGATTTTGCTTCAGAGGAAAGTTGTGAAATACAATATATAAAAATGCTAATGGGGAAGGATGAATAGATGAATATAGAAGAAATTAATGGAGCAATAAGAACAATAGCAGATAATTTTAAGAATCCATCGCAACAACTTAAGTTAATTGAAGAACTGGGAGAATTATCAAGAGAATTGTCTAAAGATATAGCAGTAGGTAGAAATATATCTACTGCTACAATATCAGAAATAGTTGATGTAGCTATACTAATTGAACAAATATTATATTTAGCCGAAGAAGGAGCAGCAGAATTAGCAAGAGAACAACTAGAATATAAACTTCAAAGAACATTGAAAAGAATTGAGGAGGGATATTATGAAAAAGTATGAAGTAGAATACAGAACTATTTTTGATAGAGAAACACACACAATAAAAAATGTATATAGTCCTATCATATATAAAAAAGATAATGGAAAAGTTTTTATTTCAATGAATGGTAAAATAATGGAGTTCGAGAAAAGAGAAGACGCTTTAAAACAAGCAGAGAAAACTTATAATAAATTGGTGAATAAGCAAGTAAATTGGATTAAGATTAATTAAATATAATTAAGATGTATAACGAGGAAGATTTACAAGAAATGTTATAAAAATTGTTAAAAGGAGAGACGAACTATGGAAATAAAAAAGAAGAGTTATCCTAAAGGGAATTTGGCTACTAGTGGAGATATAATCATAGATGGAGATAGTTATTTATTGATAGGTTGGGATTATGTTAAGCAAAAAGCTATTACTATAGATTTGAGTGAAACTACTAACAATGTGAGAATATATAATAATGCTGAAGAGATTAGAGATAAATACAAAAATAATAGAGTTATAAAAGCATGTGACATAGTATTGAGTTTTATATAGGAGGAAAATATGAAATTGATATGGGAGCATAAACGAACAACTTTCTTTACGGATAAAAGAACTAATATAAGATATAAAATAACAACACATCAGCTTAAGTATGAACCATATTATATTTTTGAAAAAAGACATAATTTAAAAGTTAAAATAAAGAAATATTGGTTAAGCAGGGCTGTTAAATAAAAGTTTGATTTTATAAGGAGTTGAGGGAGTATGAAGGAAGATTTAAAAAGATACAAAGAAATGAAAATCGAACTAGAAACAATAGAAGATAAATTAGAGTATTTAAAAGAAAAGAAAACAAGTATTAAATCACAAATCATAACAGATTTACCGGTGTCAACTCAAAGTGAATTAGATAGATTAAATGCATTATTAGTAGAGATGGAGAAAGTAATAAAACTTTATATGAAAAAGCAAAGAAAAATATTAAAAAAAATGTACAAGATAGAAAAATCATTAGATATATTAGAGCCATTAGAAAAAACAGTAATAAGATATGCTTACTTTGATAATAAGAGATTTGAAGAGATAAGTTGTAAAATAAATTATAGCTATAGAACAGTAAGAAGAATACATAAGAGTGCAATTGATAAATTATTAGATAGATGATGTTGGACACCTTTGGCCACAAGAAATATGATAATATGATATTATCAAGAATAGTAGAAAAAACGTAAATTGATTGCATATTTCCATCGTGTGCGAGTAAGAGGAACTTAGAATAAATTCTCATAAATTTAATTTAAGTTTCTGCCGAGGGATAAGAGTAGAGGTGCTCTTCCCTCAATATGTTGCTATGGGATTTATATACAAGTGGAGTATTAAATTGTCGACTATATATGAAACAAGTATATACTCGTGTTCAACTCATGAGGGCGACTAATATATATATTAAAACATAGTAGTAGAGTGAGGAAACACTATAAAACCAATAAGAGGCCTATTGTAAAAAACCTCCGGAGTAAACCGTGATAAAATCAAAATATTCATATATATTGTGTGTTAAAAAATCTATATATTAATTAGTATTATTAATTACTTATTGTTTTACATTATATTTAAACTATATCTTTAATTTTAAACTTTTTAAAACTTTATATTCCATTTTAATGCACCCAAATCAATGGGTGCAATATGAAGGTATGAGTATTATCCAGTGCAACTCTGGAAACCTTCTAATGATTGTTTTTATTCATTACTCCCACAAAGAGCACTAATAATTTAGTGTTCTTTTTTATTTTGTTAAAAGGTGTGATTATATGGTGAAAAGATGGAAGGAAATAGATGAAGTTATAAAACCTACAATAGAAATTCCAAAGGAATTGTACAAATATGATGACATTATGAAAGAAGTACCAAACTTTGATAAAACGGATGGAGCAAAGAAAGTGTATGAAAGAAAAGAATACATAATACTGGCAGTAAAGAAAGGATATGTTGTATATAACACTGAGAAGCCATTTATAAAAGGACATTCCCATATATATGGCTTTAATGTCGCTAAAACAGTGATAGATAACTGCATAAGAAAAAAGATGCCTAAAACTAGAAACTTGTATCTATTGACCAGTCATGCGAGGGTAAGTAATGATGAAAAATATATAAGATTAGTTCAGGAATTAATAGAAGCTAAGTCGGACAAAAGAAAGCTAAAATATAGAAATAAAAATATAAATAGCAAAAGGAGCAAATAAAATGATATTTAAAATATATTTAGCGTTTGTAATAGTATCGTTAATATCATTTGCATTATATTTTCTAAGAATTAATGAATATTTAGCAGAACAAGGATTGCGATGTGTGGCAAATATGTCTACTGTGAAAATGCATAATATATTGCTTTATACCTTTATTTCATATTTATTTTGGCCACGAGTGCTATTACTTTGGAGTTATAGCTAATGATGAAGAGTTTGAAGAATTTTATAATGGAAATGAGGAAGATGCTTAAATAGAAAAGATAATGGGGTGGTGATATGGCAAGGGTAAGAAGTCCAAACAGAGATAAAGCATTTGAGATATATAAATTAAATAACGGTGAAATCTTACTCAAGGATATTGCTACGCAGCTTGGGGTTAAAGATACTCAGATAAGGAAATGGAAATCTCAAGACAAATGGGAAGAAAAAATAAAAGGAACGTTACCTAAGAATAAAAGGAACGTAACTAATAAAAAAGTAGCTAAAAAGAAGAATACAGAACAGACTGATTTTAATGAAGTGGAGTCAATATTAGAAAATACTAAACTTACTGATAAGCAAAAGCTTTTCTGTATTTATTATATAAAGAGTTTTAATGCTACCAAAGCTTATCAGAAAGCTTATCAATGCAAGTATGATGTAGCTAATTCAGAAGGATATAAGCTTCTTGTAAAACCTTGTATCAAATTAGAAATACAAAAGCTTAAGAAAAATAAACTTAATAGAGCTATGTTAAGTGAAGATGATATATTTCAAAAGTATATAGATATAGCTTTTGCAGATATAACAGATTACTTAGAGTTCAATAGTAAGGAAGTACAAGGCGAATATGGAACATACACTAAAAATACTATAAGCCTTAAAAATAGTGGCGAAGTAGATGGAAGCTTAATAAGTGAGATATCAGAAGGCAGAGACGGAATAAAAATAAAGCTACAAGACAAAATGAAAGCATTGCAATGGCTATCAGATAGAATGGACTTATTACCTACTAGTGTAAAAACTAAACTTGATATAGAAATGCTTAAACTGGAAGTGGAAATGAACAAACATGATAATACACAAGAAGAAGTAGAAAACGATGGATTTATAGAAGCTTTAAACAATGCGACAGATGAGGTATGGAACGATGAATAAGCTTGATGTTTTAAAAAAGAAATGGTCCAAAATAAAAAATAATAAAGTCCATACAGTGAAAAAAGCTACTATAAAATTTAAACCATTTTCCACTAAACAAAAGAAGGTCCTTACATGGTGGATGGACAATTCACCAGTACATGATATGGATGGAATTATAGCAGATGGAGCTATACGTTCAGGAAAAACTGTATCAATGTCACTAGCTTATGTTGTATTTGTCATGGAAAAGTTTAATGGACAAAACGCTGGTATGTGCGGTAAAACAATAGGCTCATTTAGAAGAAATGTACTGTTTTGGCTTAAATTAATGTTAAAAGCTAGAGGATATAATATACAAGATAAAAGAGCAGACAATCTATTAATAGTAACAAAAGGTAATGTTACTAATTATTTTTATATATTTGGTGGAAAAGATGAAAGGTCACAGGATCTTATTCAAGGTAGAGTGATGCCTCCTTATACAGAAATGTATAAGTAAACTTCGGGCAATATCGGTGAAGGCTGAGATGCTAATACCGAGATAACCTATAGAGTTAAAAGACTGTAGGTATCGTAGAGCATAGGGATTGAAACTATTTTATTATTTAGCATAGTTAGGAGGTGACCTAGTGAATGGTGAAATTTATATATTAAAAAATAAAATAAATAACAAAGTGTATATAGGTCAAACCACTCAAGGTAGTAAGGTACGTTTTAAACAACATTTAAAATTATTGAAATCCAATCAAACTCAATTAATTCATAAAGCTATAAAAAAGTATGGTAAAGAAAATTTTTATTACGAAGTATTATATGAAAATATAGATAATTACGAGCAATTAAATAAATTAGAAGAAGAATGTATTTTAAAATATAATTCTTTAACTCCTAATGGTTACAATATGTGTCCTGGAGGTCAAAAATATAGAAGAACAAGCATTAAATTTGATGCCGATGAAATTAATGAAATAATAGATTTATATAATAATGGTTATTCGACCAGAAAAATAGGAGATTTATTTAATGTGTCAAGTTGGTCTATATCTAAATTATTGAAAGATAATAATGTTAAATTAAGGAATAAAAATTTTAATTTGCCAGATAGGAGTTCAAAAATAAAAGAAGATGAATTAAGGAAGTTATTTTTGGAAGATAACCTTAGTATAATAGAAATATCAAAAATATTAAATGTTAGTACTAAGACAATAAGTAGAGCGTTAAAAAGATATAAAATAAAATAATAGAATAGAATATAATATCACATTTTATAATGTCAATCAATTTATTTTGATTGCCCACGAGTGTCCGACACGATTATATATAGGATAATCTGAGAACCTAACGTTAAACGAGGGTGAAAATATATGCCGAACTTATAGGAAACTATAAGAAGTAGAGGATAAAAAGCCTTTACGATAACAAATTGATTACATTATGTTCATGTTTCTTTGATGAAGTAGCATTAATGCCTGAGTCTTTTGTCAACCAAGCAACTGGTAGATGTTCAGTAGAAGGAAGTAAGTTTTTCTTCAATTGCAACCCAGGGGCACCTTTCCATTGGTTCAAGAAAAAATGGATAGATGAAGCTGAAAAGAAAAATTTATTGTATTTACATTTTACAATGGATGATAATTTGTCTCTATCAGAAAAGATAAAAGCTAGATATAAAGCAATGTATACTGGAGTGTTTTATAACAGATATATTTTGGGTTAACATATTGGCCCCACATATCAGAAATGATATGTTGCAAATTGGGTTAAAATTGGAAGGCTAAGTACATAAGTACAAATGTATATGCTAATCAATTACCAATCTTAAAGAAAATTTTAAGAAGGTTTAACGACTAAGAAAGATGTGTAAAAATAAAAATCTTGTTATGAAGGATTGTGATAAAATGATTAGAAAAGAAGAAAGAGAAATTATAGTTGCTTGTTTATTAGGCGACGCAGGATTAAATAAATATAAAACAAAAAAAGGCTATAAACATAGTGAAATGTTTATTACTCATTCTGAACAACAATTTGATTATTTATATTGGAAAACTAATTTATTAAAATCTTTTCAATTATTTAAAAAAGAACCAGTTATATATGATATAAAAACAAAATATAAAGACAAAATAATTAATCAAAAAAGAATGAGAATAAAAAATTCAAAATATTTAAGCATAATAGGGAAATGGATATACAAAGACAATATAAAAACTTGTAACAAAGTTATTAAATATATAAATTCACCAATGGCTTTAGCAATTTGGTTTATGGATGATGGCGGAATTTATAGAAGAAAAAAACATCATAAAGACGGAACTGAATATTATTTAAAACCTGCATTAAAATTATGTACTCATAATTTTTCACACGAAGAACAACTATTAATTCTTGAACATTTTGAACAAACATATAGGATAGAAGGTTCAATTATGAAAGATAAAAAATATGAATATTTATATTTTAATAAAGATAATGCATTAATCATTTGGAATTTAATTAAACCATATGTTATGCAAATTGAAAGCATGAGAAATAAATTTGATTTATTTATTAAATTCTACGAACACATCGAGTAACACGAAATCCAAAACCTTACCAAGTAAAGTTGAAGGTTATGAGATAGTCTGAACTATATAGAAATGTATAGAAGTGAAGGATAAAGAGCCTTTACGATAACAAATGCAATGGGCAGTGGCAGATGGAGCTATATATCCTATGTTTAATCCGGAAATACACGCAGTTCAAATGAAAAGAAACTGGACAAGGATATTTATAGCTGGAGACTTTGGGATACAAAATGCCACTACTTTTGGCATATTTGGATATTACGCACCTGAAAAGAGATATCATCAAATAGCATCCTATTATCATAATGGTAGAGAAGAAGGGCAAAAGACAGTAAAAGAGTATGTGTCAGATTTAAAGAATTTTATACGAGAAAACATGGTTATGCCAGAATATATTGCTATTGACCCAAGTGCAGCACCACTAAGAGTAGAACTACTAAAAGATGAATATTTTAGTAGACATAATATAAGAATTATAGCAGCTAAAAATAATGTAGAAATAGGAATACAAATGGTATCTTATTTACTTAATATAAATAAATTCACTTTAGATCCAAGCTGCATTCATGATATAGAAGAATTTGGTTCGTATGTATGGGATAGTGATAAATTAGATAAAGGAAAAGAAGAAGTTGTAAAAATAAATGACCATGCCATGGATAAGATAAGATATGCACTAATGACAGATACAACTATACATAGAACATTTGATAGAGAGCTTAAACTATTTAGCGGTAAAGGAGCAAGAGAATAGGAGGTGATAAAGTGGATATATATAACAAAATAGAAAAATCGTTACTAGGATTAAATAGTACTGATACCAAGTTTGCCAAAGAACTCCAGGAAGTAAAAAAATATTATGAATTCTATGAAGGTAGACCAGAAACAATTGAAGATGACACAGAAGATGAAAGAGGGCAACTATGGAAAGTGAAAACTGACGATTATAAGCCTACTAGAGAAATCAGAAATATAACCAAGAAATTAATGAAAAAGCAGAAAAGATTTATGACCGCAGTAAAACCAGATTTTATTATTAAATCGATCGATGGAGCAGATGTTGAAAGAGTTGACAATAAAAAAGCTATAATAAATAAAATATTAAATGAAGGTAAGTTCTGGAATAAATTTTCTAAAGCTTTTTTAGATTGCACAATTGGTAAAAGAGTAATGCTTTGCTTAATTACTGATATAGACGACCAAGGAAATGTTTTATCAGAAAAACCTATTAGGTTTAGATTTTATACAATGCCAGAGTTCACATATGAATATGATCCAAATGATTGCGATAAATTGATAAAAGTACAAATAGCATACCAAGATGAAACAACTATAGGTAAACTACAGACTGAACAAAGATGGCATAAATGGATATATGAAATGAGAGGCAATGAATGCTGGGCAACTTATCAAGTTGTTGACGGTATAAATACTCAGGCATATATAGAAACAGTAAATGAAAATGGTGAAAAAGAGAAAGAAGAGATTAAGCAGGATTGGAATACAGGATTAAATCAATTGCCATGTAAAATAATATTCAACGATGGACTAACAGGAGATGTAAGAGGACATAGTGATATAAAGGATTTAATGGATATGGCCATGAATTATAATAGAACTATTTCCGATTATAGAGATGCATTAAAATTTAAAATGTTTGAACAAGATGTATTTGTAAATGCAGATCCTAATTCTATTGCTGGTATTAAAATAGCACCTGGTTCAATAATTGATTTAAAAGGAGACCAAAGCTTAACAATAGATGGGAATATTCCTACTCCTACATATGGCAAATTAACTTCTGCATTTAACTTTCAAACTGCAGCCGATAGTTATTTAACTGGGCTAAAAAAGGATATGTACGAGTTGATGGACCAACCTTTGCCAGAGTCATTAGTTAATGTAGCAAGCGGTAAAGCACTTAGAATGTTAAATGATGATTTAATAGGAAGATGTGAAGAAAAATGGCAAGAATGGGATGATGCATTTAGATGGTTAATAGATATAATAATTGAAACTGTCAACAAAGGAAATCTTTATAGAGATGTTAAAGATATTGAAGATTTAAACCTAAATACATCATTAGAATTTTATCACAATTATCCAATACCTGATGATGAAACAGAAACAAAAGAATTAGCTATGAAAGAAGTTGAAGCTAATGTACGTTCTCATCAATCATATATTAGAGACTTTGGAGAAGCACAAGAAGCAGATAAGGAATTTGAAGAAATCTTGAATGAACAAGATAAACTTAATATGACACTTAATAGTTCTAGTGGATTAGATGATTTTAATGCTGGCGGTGAAGGCAATGAATAAAGCAATTTGTGACAAATGCAATAGAAAATTCACAATAAAGCTTCACACAAAAGAAAAAGATAATATGCAAATAACTTATTTTAAATGTCCTGAATGTTATAAAGAATACATTGTGAATGTAACAGATGAAAAGCTTAGAGAAGGTATGCTTAAAGCTATAGAGCTAAGAAATAAGATGATTAGCGATGTAAACGATAAAGAAGCTATAAGAGATTATCATATTATAAAAACTAAGAATTGCATAAGAGGTAAAAAACTTAAAGAAAAATATTTGGGTGGTTAATATGAATAGATATTTAAACGATTTAAATAATTACCTAAAAAGAAACAAATTAAAACTTAATAAGCAAGAGCAACAAGCAATACTTAAAGCATATAATAAAGCTTTTGATAGTATGTTGAAGCAATATAAAGCTAATTCACATAAGAAAAATGCAACTCAAATAGCAAGAACAGCATACTGCAAACAATTACATAATGAAATTCTAAAAATTATTAAAGAATACAATATGAAAGTTACTGATAATATTCTTAATGCACATGTTGATATTTTAACGAAAGATGTAGACTATTATAAAGACACAGACCTATACAAAGAAATCAAGAAAAATGTCAATATAGTTAATAGACAAGTAATAGAGCAAATAATTAAAGGGCAAATATATAAAGATGGCCAAGGACTTAGCAAAAGACTATGGAAAAGTGTTAGCAGAAGTGGTGATAAGATAGAAGAAGCTATTACAAGCATGATAGCTGAGGGAAAAGGAGCTACTGAAATAGCTAAAAATTTAACTCAATTTGCTAAACAAGGACATAAGACTTGGGATAAAGCTAAGATAAAAGAAAAGTTAGGTAGTGCTTATGCTAATAGGTATGGAGCTGGCGGCATAGATTATGAAGCATTAAGACTTGCAAGAACTACACTTAATCATCAAGCACAATTAACTCAAAAGAATGCAAACAAAGTAAATCCATATGCCCAAAAGTTAAAATGGCATAGTGACCATCAAGCGGGAAGAACTTGTCAACAATGTGAGGACAGAGATGGGAAAATATTTGATGTAGAAGATTGCCCTTTTGACCATCCTAATGGATCATGTCATCCTGAAAATATATTCTGCATCAATGGAAAAGAAGTATCTAATATTCAAATGGCAGAAGACATAGGCAAATGGATTAGAGGGGAAGAAAACAGTGGCACTATGGATATATTGTATGGAGATTTATAGGGAGGAAATATGATAGAGAAACCAACAAATACAATGACAATAAAAGTTAAAATGACTGAAATGGATGAAGTTAAAGATATAATAGCTTCATTTATTTTTATGCTAGAGGATACTAGAATAGATAGAAACATAAGGGAACAATATTTAGAAACCTGTAAGCCTTTAAAGGAAAATTTCTTTGTAAGAATTGATAAATAAGGAAGAATTATGGCAAGATACAAAACAAAACCTTGTGAAATAGAAGCTATTCAATTTACAAACGCATCAATAGATGAAGTTATTGAATTTACAGAAGGAAAAGCACAATTATGTCATGACTTGGTGTATAGGATAAACAGACCTCAATCTGATGGAAACTATTTATTAATAGAAACTCTAGAAGGACTTATGAAAGCGACTCAAGGTGATTATATTATTAGAGGATTAAGAGGAGAATATTATCCATGTAAACCTGATGTATTTGAAAAGAAATATGAGGAGATTAAATAATATGAATGAACAAGATATGAAGCTATTTAGCTTCTTTTTTTATTATCTTTCATTAATTTAAAATCCATAAATTGGAAATAATATGAATATAGAGAACTTGCGGGATAATTACCCGCCTTCTAAAAATAATAAATCAACGGAAAGGATTGATGTTAATGTTAGTAGAAGTACAAAAATTAAATAAAGAAGAAGTAACTGTTGTAAGCAGCTTAGATGTAGCAGAAACTTTTGAAAAAGAACACTACCATGTTCTTGAAGACATAAGAACAATAGAAGACAAAATTAGTAGCCCCGAATTTTCGGGTTTGTTCTTTGAAAGTAATTATAAAGCTAAAAATGGTAAAAAGTTACCTATGTATTATATGAATAGAGATGGTTTTACATTATTAGCTATGGGATATACAACAGAAAAAGCAATGCAATTTAAGTTAGCTTACATAAAACAATTCAATGCTATGGAAAAACAACTAAAAGAAAAATTAGTTGAAAGACAAAAGGGCATAGCGGTACGACAAGCATTAACAAAATCAATCCAACAATCAAATGAAAATGAAAGAATGCATGGACATGCATATTCAACTTATACAAACTGTATTTACAAAGTAATATTTAATAAAAATGCTAAACAACTAAGAGAAGAATATGGAATAGATAAAAAAGCTAATCCGAGAGATTATTTTAGTTCAGAAGAATTAAAAGCAGTTCAATCAATGGAATGCTTAGTAAGTGGATTAGTGGATTGTGGTTGGGATTATAATCAAATAAAAACATTCATTCAACAAACTAATACAAAAGCTTTAATGGAAGCTTAAATTTATATTTTGAAATAAATAACAGGATAGCCTTCGGGTTATCTTTTTTTATGCCCTAGGCATGGCGTAAAAAGGCTTAAGTTCCTGGTTACTTCATAACCTTGTATGATAAAAATACTTTTTCTATGCTTTAGTAAAAACATTGATATATCATCCACCAGGATGTAAAAGGAGGATTTAATATGGCAAAACAATTAAAAGATTTCTTAGCAGGATTAGATAATGCTACTGAAATAGAGAATAAAATAAATGATGCTTTAAAAGAAGCTGGATGTAAAATTTTCGTTGATGATGGTAAAGAAAATATATATGTACCTAAAACTAGATTAGATTCTAAGATATCGGAGCTTAAAAACTCCAATGATAAAATAAAAGAACTAAATACACAAATAGGGACACTTAAAGATGAATTAAAAGGTACAGAAGGAGCTTCTGAAAAGATAAAAGTCTTAGAAGATTCAATAGCAAATTATGATAAGACTGTTAAGGAAATGCAATTAAATAATGCCGTAAAAGATATGGCCTTAGAATTTAAAGCTAAGGACAATACAGGTAAAGATATACTAGCTTTTTTAGATAAAAGTAAAATAACTGTAGGTACCAACGGTGAAGTTACTGGAATTAAAGAGCAAGTAGAAAGCCTTAAAAAAGAAAAATCTTATTTATTTGAAATTGAAGAACAACAAAATAAAGGTGGATTTAATTTTTTTGGAACTGGATCACCAGGAAAACCAAGTAATTTAAATCTATTTGGTTCTAAGACAACAAATGAAGGAGATTTTGGAAAAATGCTATCGAAACAAAACAAACCAAATTCAGATGAACAAATAGATAGCGATTATTACTTTAAAAAATAGGAGGAAAATAACATGCCAAAATTAAATACTACAAAAATATTAGCACCTGAAAAAACTTTTTTAGCATTTCCTGACCATTATGTTAATGTAACTGCTAAAATAGAATATTCAGTATTAAAAACATTTACTACTACTGACCCAGCAGGAAATAAAGCATTATTAGCTGGACAAGTGGTAGCACTTGCAGATGATGGAACTGTTACTAAATCCGCTGCTGCAGCAAGCTCAACTAAAGCTACAGGAAACGCAATAGTATTCAATACAGTAAGATTAGATGATTATACTGAAAATACTGATGACTATGTAAATGTAACAGTACTTGTTCATGGATTCGTTAGAAAAGATAGACTAAAAGATGCAGCTAACTTAGATGCACCATTAATTCATGTAATAGCACAATAATTCAAAGGAGGCAAAGAATATGAATATTAATTTATTTGATTTTATAAACGCAAAAGAAATAGCCGCTTTTGTAACTGAAAAACCAGAAAATAAAATACCATACTTTGGTGAAACTTTATTCCCGGCGCAAAAGCAATTAGGAACAGATATAAGTTGGTTAAAAGGGGCAAATGGATTGCCAGTAGCAATACAACCTTCTAACTATGATGCAAAAGCAAGAATGAGAGAAAAAGAAGGATTTGACAGAGTTGCCACTGAAATGGCATTCTTTAGAGAAGCAATGAGAATTGGTGAAAAAGATAGACAACAAATAAATCTTTTATTAAATAATCCACAATCTCAATTGGCTTTACCTCTTATAAGAAATATTTTCAATGAAACAGCTAGATTAGTTGAAGGAGTTAGAGCTCGAGCTGAAATAATGAGAATGCAATTATTAACATCCGGTAAAATAGATGTTACTTCTGCTGACGGTAGAGCAAAATATATATATGATTATGGCCAAGCTAATAGTTTTAAGCCAAGACAAGGAACTGCTGGATGGGGAAATGATACAGCTGATCCAGTTAAGGATATAATAGCTTGGTGCGATTATATGGAAACTAAAACAGGTACTAGACCAACTAGACTTGTAATGAACAGAAATACTTTCTTAAAATTATATGGAAGTAAAAAAATTCATTTAATGATGTATCCAAACGATAACAATACTAATTATTTTGTATCTGAAGCTCAATTGAAAGCATTCGTAGAAGATGTGACTGGATGCTCTATATTTATATATTCTAAAAAAGTTGCAAATTTAGACAACTCAACAGGATTAGCATCTACTTCTCCAGTATCATTAATACCAGATAATAAAGTTGCAATAATGCCATCTGGTCCTTTAGGCTCAACTTGGTATGGAACAACTCCTGAAGAGTCAGACCTTATGACAGGCTCAGATGCTCAAGTATCAATAGTAAACACAGGAACTGCAATAACTACTTATAAAGAAAAACACCCTGTGAATGTAGTTACAATTGTATCTTCTGTGATGATACCTTCATTTGAAACAATTGATTATTGTGCAGTTGCAGATATAAGTGCAGCCAAAGCAGGTGGCAGTACAGGAGATATAATATAATTTAGCTCATTTATATTCCTTTTATATAACCTCTAGGTTTAGAGACTTCTATTCCTAGGGGTATTTTAACGTAAGGAGGAATTTTAATGTTAAATGTAGAACAAGCGAAAATATTTTTACAAGAAGAAAATTATCCGTATTTCTCAGATGATCAATTAGAAGCTATGTGCAATTTATATGATGACATGAATGAATTATGTTATGTTGCTTGCATGATGAAAGCAGATGCTCAAGATATTACAATTGGACCAATCAGTATAAAAAACAATTCTCAAATGTGGCAAAATTTAGCTCAAATGTTTTATAAAAAATGGATGGCAAATCCCAGCGGTACTTCAACTATATCTAAATCTTTAACTGGGAAGTGCGTAGGTAGAGCAGATGAATATTAATGCTATAAAATCAAAAGTTGATGCAGTTATCAATCAATATGGCACAGAGATAAAAGTATACAGGGATATTTATAGTGAGGATGAATACGGATGTAAAAATTTAGACGAGAATATGGCATATATAGGTACAATAAAAGGAATTATAGACAATGCTAGTAGTTCACGTTTACCAACTAAAACTAATGAGAGACAAGGAATTATAGAGTTAGATGCCTCGGCAACTTTATACATACCTTATGAGAAAGATATTCTTATACAAGAAGATGATTATCTTGAAATTGATGGGGTTTATTATAGAGTTGGGATTTTCTTAGACATAGTACACTACAATTTATTATATGAAATACCGATTGAAAGGATTGAGTTAAATGAGTGATATTACTATAGATGCTAGTGAAGTAACAAACAACCTAAAAAATATGACCAAAAGAACTAAGGCAGGAATAACTGTCATAGGTAATACCGTAGCTTCTCAAATGAAAGAATATGCTCAATCTAATCATAAATGGATTGACAGAACTGGTAGTGCAACAGATGAAATTACTGCAGATGCTAAATGGGAAGGAACAACACTTGATATATCTATTACTCATGGTGTTGACTATGGTATATGGCTTGAGACTAGAAGAGATTTTGAAGGTAAATATAAAATATTAGAAGAAGCTAGAGATAGCCAAATTGAAACATTTAAAAGTATGTTATTAGCGCTGAGATTATAGGCGGTGAATGTATGTGAACCGTATTAAAATATATGAAATGCTAAGTGAAATATGTAAAGTCGATATAACGCAACAAGTTAAAAGCAAAATATCAGAAGATACTTTGGTATTAAAACAAAATAGCGTGTTAACTAGCATGAATAACGATTTGGCCGGATGGGACATATGGATTATATATATTTATTGTCCTAATAGTCCAATTAAGTTAGATGAATTAAGAAAAAAAGTTATAAGAATGTTAACTGAAAATGACATTGAAGTAATACATGAATTAAAGCAAGAGTACTGGGATGAAAATTTGCATTGCTACATATCAACGGTATCATGCAAAACGCCGAGTACTTATATTTATTAAAGGAGGATTGAAACGCATGGCGATATTATACAATATCAAGAAAGTTGTACTGACTGAACTTGATGAGTCAACTGGAGCTGCTAAAAGTAGTGGAATAGTAACTCACATTAAAACTGCACAAAAAGCAGAACTAGAAGCTGTGTTAAGCGAAGGCGATGAAGATATATTAAGAAGTCCAGAACAAATACTCGCAGTTGTAAGAACTAATGATTTAATCTACGGATATGATATGACTTTAACTGATAATACTTTTGACGCCAAAGCAGCTGAATTAGTTGCAGGTTATAAAGTTACTGGTTCTGGCAAGGAAGAAAAATGGTCTACTCCAATGATGACAGAAGGATTTACAGGGAAACCATTTAAATGCGATATATATGTTGCAAACTATTCAGGAGACTCCATAGTAAATTATGTAAAAATTACTCTTAATAAATGCTATGGAAAATTCCCAGATATGGAAGTTGGCGACGGATATTACGCACCTGAATTTAAGATAAAAGCAAGAGAAAATACAAAAGCTAGTCTTCCAATAAAAGAAATAACTTTCGTTGATGAAGTGCCAGCTGACCCAGAAGCATCTTAGAAAAACTGTTAGGAGGAATATAAATGAGTGTTATAAGTGCTGAAGCTTTTAAAAATAAAGCCACAAGAATTATAAAAATAGATGGATTTGAACCAAACGAAAAAATCGAAGTAAGAATAAAACCTGCGAGTATGTTAGGAATGATAGCAGCGGGAAAACTTCCTAATAATCTATTACAAACAGTAGATGATTTATTTATTAGTAAAGGTAATAAAAAATCAAAAGGAAAAGTTGATACATCTGATATGAATCCAGATGAACTTAAAATGGTAATGGAAATGATAGATACTATCTGTAGAGATTGCATGGTAGAACCATTATTTGATGATATAAAAATGTTTATGACTGATACTCAAAAGATGCAAATAATGAGTGAATCAACGGGAACTGTTAATGCAGTTATACCCTTTATTCAAAAGTAGGAAAATAATAAATGTTATTAGTACTGCCAAAACTTTCGGATGTCGCCCTAGTGATATACTAGGCATAGAAGACGATGACATATATGCACGATACTGTATAGATGAAGCATGTACATATCTTTATAATAGAATGCAACCAAATAAGGATGGAAAGAGTGAAAAGCCTACGTTTATAGAAGATATACAAGAAAGCAAGCATCATAATCCAGGATTAGATTTATTAATGAATTAGTAACTGTAAGATTATAAAAGTCTTACAGTTTTTTATTACATAAAAGGAGGTGAGGCTATGGCAGGAGTAGATTTAGGTAGTATAGTTGCACATTTAAAACTAGAGATGAATGATTTTAATAGCAAGCTAAATGAAGCGGTTGCAAAAGTTAAAGATACACAGACACAATTTGAAGGATTGAGTTCTTTTGGTAAATCACTATCAACTGTAGGTGCAGGGCTTACTGCCAGTATAACAGCGCCGGTAATGGCATTAGGTGCTAGCGTAGTAAAAACACAAATGCAATTCGAACAAGCTATGTCAAAAGTTCAAGCATTATCTGGTGCTACTGGTAGTGATTTACAATTATTAGAAGATACTGCTAAGCAGTTAGGTGAGAGCACCGTTTATAGTGCAAGTGAAGCAGCAGATGCTTTAGGATATATGGCATTAGCTGGTTGGGATGCGCAACAATCTGCAGCAGGACTTCCTGGAGTATTAAATTTAGCAGCAGCTTCAGGCATGGATTTAGCACAAGCATCAGATTTAGTGACTAAGAGTAATTGGTCGGTTATGGAGAAATTCATAGCATAAAGAATTCGGCAAAATCGGTGAAGGCTAAGTTCTTATGAATATGCTAATACCGAGGTAACTTTGTAGATTACGAAAGGCTATAAAGCACTGTAGAGCATAAAGGGTGAATAAATATAATCCCTTCAAGAGTGCCGAACATCTTAACATTTAGGATGAAGATGAAAATATATGCCAAACTGAACTAGAATTGACTAGTTGATGAAAATGGAGGAAACTCCCAGAGGTGGATGTAGGAATTGACCTACTATTAATAGATAAAAAGCTCCACGTTAATAACAAATGGATTACTTAACAGCATTTGGGTTAGAGGCTGACCAAGCGGGTCGTATGGCAGACGTACTATCTTATGCACAAGCTAACTCGAATACAACAACTGAAATGCTAGGAGAAGCATTTAAGAATTGTGCAGTTAATGCACATAATGCCGGTATGAGTTTGGAAGAAACTACTGCAATACTTAGTAAATTTGCAGATGCTGGTCTAAAGGGTAGTGAAGGTGGTACTGCACTGAATGCGATTATTAGAGATATGACACAAAAGATGAAAAATGGTGCAATACAAATAGGCAATACAAAGGTACAAGTACAAGATGCTAATGGAAACTTTAGAGAAATGACTGATATTATAGCGGATGTAGATAAAGCAACAGAAGGAATGGGAGATGCCCAGAAGACTGCTGCACTAATGACAACATTTACGGCAGACTCTATAAAAGGTATGGGAATTTTATGTAATACCGGCGCAGACAGTATAGAAGAATTCACAAAGAAATTAGAAAATAGCAATGGCACAGCTGAAAAGATGTCTAATATGATGAATCAAAATTTATCAGGTGCATTAAAGACTTTGAGCAGTGCTTGGGAAGCATTGCAGCTTAGCTTAGGAGACTCTACTGGACCACTCTCATTATTAGTAGGTCTATTAACTAAATTATTACTAGCAATTAAAAATTTACCTGCACCAGTTAAGCAAGTAATAGTAACTTTAGCATTATTAGCAGCAACAATCGGTCCAACATTATTAATCATAGGGAAAATGATACAAGCATGGGTTAAAATGAAAGAAACTATTGGGATACTAAGATCTGGATTTGGTCTACTACGTGGAGTATTGTCAGGTTTACCTTCAGTATTTGGAATAATTCAAGGAGTAGTTAGTACTGTTGGTGGAGCATTAAGTTCCTTATGGGCAGTATTAATGGCTAATCCTATTGTATTGGTCATAGCAGCTATTGCAGCACTTGTAGCTGGATTTATATGGGCATGGAATAATATTGATGGTTTTAAAGAATTTTGGATTAATCTATGGGAGAACATAAAAACTGTGGCCAGTAATGCCTTACAAGGACTACAAAACTTCTTCACTCAAACTGTTCCACAAATGATAAGTAATATAGGAACATGGTTTAGTAATTTACCATCAACTATATGGTATTGGTTATGTTTTGCGGTATCATATGCGGTACTTTGGGTAGCACAAATGGGACAAAAGGCATATGAAGCAGGTTCTAAATTTGTACAAAATGTAATTACATTCATCCAACAATTACCGGGTCGTATATGGACATGGTTAACAACTACTATTAGTAGGGTTGGAAGTTGGGTAGTTCAAATGGCAAGTAGAGCTCAACAAGCTGGTAGTAGATTCTTAAATGGTGTAAGTACATTCATTCAACAATTACCAGGTCGCGTATGGTCATTCCTAGTATCAACAATTTCAAGAGTAATATCTTTTGCCGCAAATTTTGCTCAAAAGGGTAGAGAAGCTGCACAAAGATTCAAAGATAATATTATAAACGGTATTAGTAGTTTACCTGGAAGAATGGTGAGTATAGGAAGTAATATCATACACGGTATTATTACTGGTATTACTAATGCGGCTGGTAATTTATTTAGCACAATGCAAAATATAGCAAGTAGAGCCTTAAATGCTGCAAAAGATGCTTTGGGTATACATTCCCCATCAACAGTATTTAGAGACATGGTAGGGAAAATGATTCCTGCCGGTGTAACTGTCGGTATTGAGGCGAATGCAGGTAAAACTATACAAGCTATTAAGGATTATGCCAAAGACTTAGTAACTACTATAGACACAAATAAATTCTTGGGTAAAGTTAATATGAGTACAGCTGGTATTAATATAAATAGTGAAAACACAGTTGATAGTAATTTACTTTATGCTATAAAAGGTATGGCACAAGCAATGCAAGATAGTAAACAAGAATTCGACTATAAAGAAATGGGAAAAGAATATAAAAAGGCGTTACAAGATACTAATACTCCAATACTTATGGACAAAGTAGTGGTGGGACAAAAGGTGGCTAAGTCAGTACAAGAAACCAATGACTACTACAATGACCAAAAAGAAAGATTTAGAGGCGAGAGAGATTATGTATAATTATTTTAATTTTAATGGCAATCAGATAAATGATTTAGCAATAGTAACTAGTATAGAAAAACCATATATACCAGAGAAGTCTATTGATACTATAAATGTATCTAGTAGAGATGGAGAAATATTTGATGGAGCAAAATATGACTCCATCTCTATTCCTATATCACTTGCAGTAATAGGATCTACTGAGGATGATTATAAAACTCGTGTACAATGTTTACATGATATACTAAATACTAAACAAGAAGTACCAATAAAATTCTGTGAGAATATCACTATATATGGAATGCTGAAAGGTGCACTAAAAGTAAAGAAAAAGAATAGTATGAGTGGGTATGCTGACATTGAACTAATATGTCATACACCATATAGTTATAGTGATAATGTACATGCCTACAATGCTGAGGATGGACAACAGACTGTAGTAGTTGAGAACAATGGTGAATTAGCAACTCTACCATATGTAAGTATAGGCTTTGGAGCAGATGCACATTTTGCACAGGTACAAAATAATAAAACTGGAGAAAAAATATTAGTAGGTGATTATCCACAACTACAATTAAGCACAACAAAGAGTGAACAAACATTAATACTACATGACCCATGTACAAGTGTAGGAACTTTAATTCAGAGCGGAGCTAATATTAATGCAGGTCGTGGCACAGATGGTTCTTTTACTATATCATCTGGAGGTGAAAGTTTTATACTTAGTGAATTAGGTAATAGCTCAGAAAAAATAAAGGGTGCCTGTGCCCGTATCGCATTAAGTAAGAACATAGATGACTTTAAAGTAATGGTGAGAATGCAGTGTAGGTCAAGTGGTAAAAATGGTGATCCAAATAACTTTCTTAGTGAACAAGAAAAAGTAAAAGAAACTGTAGTTTCTGGTACTAAGACTAAATATTACGAAGTAAATGCCAATGGACTTAATTACAGAACCGGACCGGGAACTAATTACACATCTAAGGGGATTATCCCAAAGGGAACAAAATTAACAGAGGTTACTATACAAAATGGATGGGCAAAGATAAAATACAAAACAAAGACATATTATGTATACGCTAAATACCTAACTCAGAAAATAAAAGATAATTCAAAGAGTACTGTGCAAGAATTTACAGTAGCTAATATGTGGCTTACACCAAGTAAAACACTAACAGGAGCTAGTTGTGTTGTATATACAAAGCCTGACCTAGGTAGTAAAGTGGAATGTACTATACCTTATGGTACTGTACTTAGAATAATACAAAGAACGTATACATACACATATACAGATTCTAATAACAGTAAACAAACAGTAAAATTTTATAGAATTTATAAACCTTGGAAAGATAAAAATGGTAAAAATCATTATGGATATATAAATGTAGATAACCTTAAAGGAGCAGCAGGTATGGATACGAGTGTAGATTACACAAATGACCCTGCATACGCAGACCATAAGACAGGAATAGCTGAGGTATATGGCTTCGATATAAATGGTACTCAAATATTTAGATTATATTTAGGTGACATTAACCCATATTTTGAATATAACCAAGCTGAGGTAAGTGTAAGTAAAAAATCCATATTAATCACAAGTAATGATAATCCAAAGGAAAAGACAGACAAAACAGTTGATGCAGACGGTAAAACTGTTACTAATCATTATATGAGTGGTCAGTATGGTAGTTGGAATGATGCCAATGCATATTTTACATTAACACGAAAAAAGACAGGACAATATTATGTATATAGTGCTCAAGTACAAAAGAATGATGATGGGACATTTACACAATCTGTATCAGCTAATAACAAACGTAGTAGCGAATACTCTACCGAACCATTAAGTTACTTAGCAATATATATAGGAACAATGGCCGATAAATTAGAAAATGCTTGCGGAGTTGGTATTAGTGATATAAAAGTATATGAACTTAATCCTGAGAGCGAAGAAATTTCTAATATAAAATACTTTAAAGCAGGCGATAAAGTGGATTTAGATTTTGAAAATGGTGATTGTTATGTTAATAATGAATTAAGAAATGATTTAGTAGATATTGGTAGTTCATACTTTAGGGTCAATGAAGGTGAAACAACATTACAGGTAGTCAGTGATGATACATCTGCAAGTCTAGGCGTATTAATAAGAGAAAAATGGTTAGGAGTAGTAGATGAGGATAGAAGTACTCCTCCAGAGAATTTAAATTTAACTAGTGAGTAAGGAGGTATATGTATGAATAAAAACTTATATATTTTAGACAACACGAAAAAACTGATAAAAATTATAAATACCATAAATACAATTAGTATAAAAGTATACGATGATACATATACCAGTGAACTTTTAACGGGGGCTGAAACTTATACGGTCTCCTTTAAAGTAAGTTATCAAGATCAACCAATATTTTTAGAAGGTAATTACATTGGATTTTATTGGCAAGATAATTTCAAATTGATGCAAATTAAGAAAACAACTAGTATTGAACATATAGATGACGTAACTATTACAGTTTATGCGGAGTTTATAGGAATTGAATTATACAATAGTTATGTAGATAAATTTGTGGCAGACGGGAATGCAACAAAACTATTGGAAACTATATTAATGGATACTAATTACAAGGTAGGTTATGTAAGCCCTTCATTAGACCAGGAAGCCTTTAGGGTAGAAGCTACAGAGGTTACTAGTGTATATTCAGTAATACAGAATGCTACTTCAATTTTATACGAGTGTGAGTGGCAATTTAGAACAGTTCCAGTGGATATAAAACGTGGTAAATTTGAATTTTATGTAGACTGTTTTGCCAACGGCGAGCGTGGCTCAAAGAGATATAAAAGATTTGAGAGTGATAGAAATAGTTATGCCATGAAACGTACTGGTGATATTACAAACTTTTGTAGCGGTATTATTCCAGTAGGAAAAAATGGTATAACTATTAGTGATGTAAAATGGGAAAAAGAACAAGGAGATCCAACGGATAAACCCCTTGGTCAGAACTACATTTTCGATGAGAAAGCACATGAAATGCTTAATAATGGTGGCAAATACGTATTAATGAAATACAAAAGTGATGCTGATGATATATACACATTAATACACGAAGGGTATGTCAAATTAAAGGAATTAAACAAGACTAAATTTAGTTATGAAATTCCTATATATATGAATGAAAGAGATTATGAGGAGATTGATGTCGGTGATACTAACTATGTTGTGAGTAGAAAATTCAACCCACCAATTCAATTAGAGGCACGTATTACAAAGTTTGAAATTAGTTTTACAGATAGAACTAAGAACAGTGTAACACTAGGTAACTACAAGGAAATACGTAGCAAAATGAAATCTTTAAATAAAGATGACATAGTTAATGATGTTGTAGACATTATAAAGAAACATGGTAAATTAACCGCTAGTGATTTACTTGCTATTAGAAATTATCTAAATCAATTAGGAGTGGATAAAAAATTAATTGATAAACTTATTAAACAATATACAGATAAAGTAGTACCTGACCCAGTAAAACCTGGAGATGATACAAGTAAAATAAGTGAGGACACAGAAGATTATAGAGCAATAAATATAAAGAAAATAGACAATGGATTATGGATAGGAGATAGTAGAATTCATGACTGTATAAAATACAAATGTGGAGAAATAAAAGGTAAAACACCTACTACTCAACCACAACCTGATAAAAAAGAAGATAGCAGTAAAACTGCAAAACAATACAAAGCAGCCGTAGATTATTATGCCGGCTTTGGACTTGGTAAGTGGAGTGATAAATATAGTGATGTTAGAAATATGCGTAGCAAATCCAACCACTGGAAAATATATGCCCCAGTTGAGTATTATAGTAAGAAATTTGGACTTGACCCACAACTAGTTTACGCAATGATATATGCAGAATCTAGTGCCGACCCATACGATGCTACAAAAGACCCAGCGGGTGCGTACGGACTTATGCAATGTGAGAGAGGTACTTATTTTAATAAGAAAATGAAAATTAAATATTTAGATGGCAAAGTTGAATACTTTACACCAAGTTATTCTAATATGAAACCTAAATCTTGTGGCACTAAAAGAATAAACGGTGTAACCGTGGATAAAGCTATATGTAATCAAATAATGGTTGGTTGTAACGAAATGAGAGCTAGACTTGAAGACTACCATTTTAATATATTTGCTGCTTTGTGTGGTTATAACTTTGGTATAGGTGGATTCCAATGGGTGGTTATGCACTACATAAAGGATAGATACAAACTTAATATAGTTGTAACTAATAATGGAAAAAGTGCCTTACTATACAAACAATCCGCAGCAGTTAAAAAGAAATACTGGGAAGTAATAGACACAATGCAAGCACCTTGGAAAAATTATAGAAAGAAATATAAACAAGTAACCGGATGGGGTACACCTACTAATATAGAGTGGTATCTTAGATGGTATAAGGTAGTAGACGGTCAATTGCCATACTGTATTGATAGTAAAGGTAAGAAAAGAGGCTATGGAGCAATAAAACCGGGCACATCAAATAAGAGTGCCGAAGCTACTGCTGTATCTACAGAGTCTTCAATGACTAGAGCAGCAAGTGTTAAAAATGCACCTACATGGAGCATAAGTGATAACACTACTACTAAAAAAGGCGTTGCAGAAAATGTAAGAAAGAAAATAGTAAATAAAGCTAAAGAGATAGCAGAATTACATCAAAAGTATAAAAAAGCTACATATTATGCTGGAGCTTGTATTTATGATGATAGTAAAAGACATAGAGTAAGTGGAACTATAAATGGTATTAAAAATCCATACTGTTATGTGTGTTCTTCTCTTAGTTCATGTGCTTATTTATATGCAGGTCTTAGAAGTGTAACTGCTAAATATGGTGGAGCCAACTGTTCATATGGGACTTTAGTTAAAAGTGCTTGTAAATACAGTGGCTATACATTAAAGAAACTAACAAGTACAACAATTAATGAATTACTACCTGGGGATTTAATAATGTTAAGTAATGCCACAGTTCCATCAAGTGTAACCGTTAGTTGGGCATCAAAGTCTGGAGGTTCCTCTAAATATGCTAGTGGTGGGACACATCACGTAGTAGTATATTGCGGAAAAGTAAATGGTAAACGTATGATAGCTCATGCTAGTGCACCTTATAAATGGCCTAGAGCTATAAGATATGAAGACATGAGTATAACATATAGTTCAAGAGGTAGTATGACACATTGGTACACACACGGGATAATACTTAGACCTTGGGACCTGGCAAGGGCGGACAGGGAAGCCAAAGTTAAAAACCAATCAGCTACTAAGCCAACACCCCCAAAAGACATTGTAGATGATGATGACGGGCTAACTTATGAAGTTACATTTAAAGGACTTAACAGTGCAGCTCCTAAAGACTTTGTAGAAGGTGGAAAACTTATTACTAATATTACAGTAAATGGAGTTACAGACAAAACTCCATACCCTAAAACTGTAAGTCACGTAATGTTGGCGTTTGGGGTTCCTGCACTTGGAGATAATGTGGATAATGTTGTGGAAGATTATAAGTCCCTTATAAAAGCCTTACTAAAAAAATACCCTAAAAAGCCTATATTTGTATGTGAAGAAGCTCGTTTAAGAAGTTCACAATCAGGTAATTACCAACAAATGAACGAGGCAATAGACTCACTTAATAATATGATGTTAGACTACTGCAATAAAACAAGATACGTAATATTTCTAAGAAAACCAAAGGATATGTGTGACGCCACTGATAAATATTACTGGCTTAGCAGTTTAACTACTGACGGCTATAGAATGAAGGATAAAACATCTACTCAGACTTATTATAAAGAGTATAAGAAAAAGATATTATACTTTGGTGAGGGAGCAGATTGGGAAAGTAATAGCGTAACTAGTAATAAAATGTTGGATAGCCAGCGTGTTTATACTTATAATAAACCAATGACAAAACTACAATTTAGAGTGCCAGCAACTTCATCCACTAATTATAATGATAGTTACTATGCTCGTATTATATTTACTACTGCCAAAGGATTTAAGCTAATACAACCTGACACGGTATATTTGGAAGGTGTTGACTGTAAGAATGGTGTATTAATACCAAAAGTAAATACTACTTACATTGTATCCGTATACTATAATCCTGATACTACAATTAGTGATAAAGCATACCTTGGAAGTGTTGGAGCTAAGGAAAAAGGTAGTAATTATGCACAGCCTCTTTTTAAATATTCCTCAGACCTAGTTAAAATAGCTGATAGTTATTATAAAAATAATAGTAAGTTCAGTTATAATAGTACAACTCCCGCAGATTTCAAGAATCCATCCGAAAACATTAGTAAATGGAAGGTCAACAATAAATATCAAATAGATGATAGCTGTTTTCTTAACTACGTATTAACAGGTTGGACTTATGAAAAATCTCCTTTTGGTAACGAGAAAAAGACTGATAATAATAGAAATAATAGTGTTAGCTGGGCTATACCAAGTACTAGAAATGAAGCTAATATAGGAAAATATTTTGTACAGAAAAACTGGGTAGTAGATGTAGCAGATTTAGAAACATTTAAGAATCTAGCAATTGGAGATATAATATTCATGGACGCTGACAGTAAAAATAATGGTGAATTCATGGCGATATCACATACTGCCATAGTAATAGAAAAAGATAAAGCTGGAGATTATGTGGCACTTGAATGTACTAATGGATTATCAAGTGGCGTATTTAGGAAAGTGAAAGTAAAAAACCTTGCGAGTAAAAATATATTATTTGTAGGCAGATTTATGATAGGATAGGAGGTGAATATATGATAGGTGATGGACAAGAGCGTGTAGACAGACCCGTATATGATGATGACGGTGAGATAATTATATGGCCAACACTAGATGAGGATATGGAAGAATTTGCAGAGGAACCAGAAGTAGCTACTGTAGCTGCTTCTGACGATACTACAGAAGATGATACGTATTATGAAGTACCTGACACTGTAGAAGATGACCAAGATAGAATTGATGTGCAAGTTGAAGGTATAGAAGACGAAGAATGTGAGGATCCCAAAATAGGTGATATTCAACAAGCCGGAGAAGATTATAATGAGGCTATGGATAGAATTGTTGGTGTATTAATGCAAGCATTAAGTACAGAAGAAATGACAGAGGAGATGAGTGCAGAACTACAAGACGCAACTAACAACATGGAAACTGCTAAACAAACTATAACTGATTTATGTGGTGACCCTGAAACAAAAGCATTACAAACTGACCCTGATACTAAAATTCCACAAAATCTACAAGAACTGTTAGAGACACTTACAAAAGATGGAAAGGCTCCATGGCTATATATAGATGATGAAGGTAATTTATTATTAGATGGAGAAAGCGTACCCAAACTAAAAGTAGTAGAGTTGGAAGCACAAAAGATAAAAGCTGACTATGGTGAGTTCAAAGACCTTACTACTAAAAATTTTACGGCAGTTAATGCTAAAATAGATAATTTAAATGTTGGAGATTTAGATGCTATTAATGCGACTATCACTAACTTAAAAGCTACAGTAGCACAGATACAAACGTTAATAGGCGGAAACTTAACTATGGATAATATCCACTCTTTAGTATTAACAAGTGATAAAGTAACTATAGCTAATGCATTAATAAAGGACGCAATGATTGATACTGTTAGTGCCAATAAGATTAATACAGGTATTCTTAATACAAATAATGTGCAAATACAATCAAAAGATGGAAGTATGTTATTGCAAGGCAATCTTCAACAATTTAAAGATGACAAAGGCAATGTACGTATTCAAATAGGAAAAGATGCCACAGGTAATTTTACATTCAGCTTATTTGATGCTACTGGCACAGGTGTATTAATAGATGAAAAAGGTATTAAATCCGGTGCAGTAGCTAATGGATTAATAGTAGATGCCATGGTTAATGATAATGCTAATATCGCTGGTAGTAAATTGGATATAAGTAGTGTTATTAGTAGTATAAATAATAATACTAATACCATAAAAGCGAGTCATATAAAATTTGATGATACTGAACAGACATTAGATGTATCATTCAATCAGCTTAAAAAGACAGTTGATACAATTAAGAATATTACTGTAGATGGAGACTTAAGCAGTGTTATTGAACAAGTAACTACTAATACAACTAATATCAGTGTTGCTCAAGGTCAAATATCCAGTCTTATTAGTAATACAACTATAACTAAGACGGACGGAACTGTAACACAATTAAAGGATGAATATAATAGTACAAAAGACACTGTGGATAAACATACAACTACAATAGGAAAATTAGAAACCAATGTAAATGATGTAACTAGTAAACAGTCAAAATTAGAGCAGTCTTTAGATGGGTTCAAGATGACAGTTAGTGATACATATGCAACAAAAGAGGGATTAAATCAAATAAAAGAGTCAATTCAGAATTTGGATGGCTATACTATAATACTTAGTAAAGAGTGTCTTGTAACTACTTGTGATTAAAGGAGGTAATAAAATGGCAAGTATAACAGTAACAAGTAACCCCAGTACAACTGAAGATACATTAACAGTTAATTTTACAACGGACGCTACCAATATTACAGATATATTAATTAGTAAAGATGGAGGTAATTCGTACACTAGTGCTACTTCATTTACTAACACTACAGCTGTTTTCAATGTTAGTAGTTGGAGTAATGGGACATATAGTAACTGTAAATTAAAATGTGTATATACGGAATCTACTGGTGGTGGAGGCACTGGAGGTGGTGATACTACTGAAACACTAACTATAAGTAATATATCAAATATAACACAAAATACTAAAACACCATTCTATATAGAATATTCCACAAATATACCAGTAACAAAACATGAAGTATCATGGGATGGTGGACATACATTCTACGATAAAACTAGTGAAGTTACCTCTAGTGGGAATAACCATAAGTTTTTACATGATGATAAAGCGAATGCTGGAACATACAAGATGGCTATAAGAGTTACAACTGCTAAGGGTACAACTAAGACAAGTAATGTATTCACAGTTACATTAGTGGATAACAGTGGATTAACTTTTACTCAATATAAAAAATTGGATAACGGCGTAGTTACTGATACTACAGATACAAAATATTATAGTACAGTGGATAAAATAGCAGTAACTCCATCCGGAAAATATACACTTGATTTAAATCCTGTAAGTTATGTTTGTG